>OLOR01000360.1_pt1 | contig 49442 bp, 44 predicted proteins | sample 1672521 | NCBI WGS metagenome assembly OLOR01 (sample SAMEA3136695, study PRJEB25190) | human gut metagenome | biome: human gut; feature: human-associated habitat; material: faeces | place: Austria | collected 2013
AGAGCAGAGAATATCAGACCGTAGGATATTGAAGCTGATAAGACAATGGTTAGTATCAGGAGTATTATACGGAAATGTACTGACAATTTCCGAACTGGGAACAAGCCAAGGTTCAGTTATATCTCCGTTATTGGCAAACATCTACTTAAATACACTGGACAGACTGTGGGAAAAGTATGGACTTACTCACGGTATTCTTGTAAGGTACGCAGATGATACAGTCATCATTTGCAAGAATAAGAAAAATGCAAATCACGCACTGAACTTATTGCAGTACATCATGGCAAAACTGGATTTAAAGCTACACCCAGTAAAAACAAAGATTGTCAGCATGTGGGACGGAAAAGAGGGATTTGACTTTCTTGGAATGCACCACAGAAGAATGACAACGGAAACAAGCAAAGGACAATTGTATAAAGAAACTTATCAGTACCCGAGCAGGAAAGCCATGAAGAAGATGAAAGCAGAAATCAAAAAGAATGTAAACGGTCGAAGTCTGTTAGTTGCAAAGGAAGAGGATTTAATAAAGAATCTAAATCCGAAAATCATAGGTTGGAAGAATTATTATTCCACCAAAACAAATGAGACATGGATGCAGGAATTAGACTGGTATATTATCTGCACCTTTACAAGATGGTATAACAAGAAACACCAAAGGCGTAAACATATGTCAAGAGTGGGATTTGTTAGAAATAGCATTTACGAAAAAGGATTAAAGAAAATGGCTAGAGCATGACGTAATGCTGTAGAAAGAAGAATGTCGGAAAGCCGTGTGAGGGAGAACCTCATGCACGGTTTGATGAGGGGCGGATGAAATTTTCATCCGCCTACTCTACACAAATGACTTGTGAAAGGGCGCTTATACATGCCCAATTTACGCTGTGAATGCACCACAAAATCTGCAATTTACGTTATGGAACTCTCGGTTATGGGATGAATGCCTATGAAGGTAACGGCAAGATGTAGGTATTTTCAATGTCTTGTGATTCGTCGATTGTAAGGGGCATATCTCTCAAAGTTTAACCTTTGATTTCTGCCGCTCGTAGCTTGGATTGACGGATTTTTAAATTGAATTTCTATGGAGGGTATATTCAAAATATTGCAGCTTCATAACTTATGGAGTAATGAATGTAAAATGGACGAATATTGTTTTCGTTTTGCGTTATGGAGATGAAACTCTCCATTTGTGGAAGCTTCTGCTGAACACAAATGATCAGAGAGGTTCATCGCAATGTTTAACGCAACGAAACACAATATTCGTCCATTTCACATTCATGTTTTCATAAACATGTCAGACTGCAATATTTTGTACATAACCTAAATTATAAAATTCAATCTAAAAATCCGTAACACCACCTGCAAGCGGCAGTTCCTAAGTGAAACTCCGGTCAACTATTTATTCGACCGTCTCCAGATATGCATTTTCTCAGCCTCAGCGATCAGTTCATCACGGAAATCAGGATGAGCAACAGAGATCAATGCCTCAGCTTTCTGCCAGGAGGAAAGTCCTTTCAGATTTACCATACCATACTCGGTTACAACATAATGTGTGTTGGCACGTGTATCGGTAACGATAGAACCTTCTGCTAAAGTCGGGCGGATACGGGAATGCATAACGCCCTGTTTATCAGTAAATGTAGAGGAGCAGCAGATAAAGCTCTTACCACCGTTTGACAGATAAGCACCTAAAACAAAGTCAAGCTGTCCGCCGGCACCACTGATCTGTTTGATACCGGAGGATTCAGAACTGATCTGTCCGAAAAGGTCGATATCCACGCAGTTGTTAATGGAAATAAAATTATCCAGAGCTGCGATGGAACGGATATCGTTGGTGTAGCTTACCGGAGCACTCATAAGTTCTGGGTTTTCATCAAGGTAATCATACATTTTCTTTGTTCCGGCACCAAAACCGTAAACCTGGCGGAAACGGTCGATGTTTTTCTTGGAACCGTTGATCTTTCCGGCTCTTGCAATATCAACAAAAGCGTCTACATACATTTCAGTGTGGACACCAAGATCTTTTAAGTCAGATTCTGCAATCAGGGAACCGACTGCATTTGGCATGCCGCCGATACCGAGCTGCAAACATGCACCGTTTGGAATCTGGTCTACGATAAGCTGGGCAACTTTTTTATCAACATCAGTGGCAGGACCGCCGGCACCAAGTTCGCCGATCGGAGCATTGTTTCCTTCCACAATATATGTGACATCGGAAATATGAATGCCGCATTCTGTACCGCCGAGGCAGCGTGGCATATTTTCGTTGACTTCCACGATGACATGTTTGGCAGTCTCACACATTGCACCGAGATGGGATGCGTTTGGACCGAAGTTGAAGTAACCGTGTTTATCCATCGGCGCAACCGTGATCATTGCAACATCGTCCGGACATGAGGATTCACGGTAATAACGAGGCAGTTCGGAGTAGCGGATCGGAGAATAGTAAGCACATCCGCGGGCAATCAGTTTTCGTTCGATACCGGACATATGCCAGGAGTTCCATGTGAAATGTTCACCGGCGTCCTCGCGGGCAAAAACAGCAAGCGGTTTTAATAAAATACCACCGCGTAAATTTACATTTTTAAGTTCATCGGTACGTTTTGCCAGTGCCTGATCCAAAACGTCAACCGTACCATTGCACCATCCATAATCAACCCAGTCACCAGATTTGATTAATTTTACAGCTTCATCTGCGGAAACAAGTTTCTGTTTGTATTCCTGTGAGTAATCCATTGTAAATACCTCCCCTAAATTTGGAATGAAATGTATGCTGTGTTTCATTTTCAGTAAATAAAAAACACAGGCAATGTTTGTTAAAAAATTATCAATTAATATTTTAACACTTTATGAGATGTTTTACAAGGGCTTAAGACGAGGCATCTTGATTTTTTATGCAAATACATTTAAGCTTTTAACATCAAAACATATGCGTTTACAGAAGGGGGACAGCAATATGCAGTTTCAATTACAGTTTATCACGGACGAGCTGCCGCAAACACCGGTACATATCAATCAAAGAACCGCAGTCCGCGGCGTGATCCATTATCAGAATAAAATCCTTATGGTACAGACCAACCGCGGTGATTACAAATTCCCGGGTGGCGGCATGGAAGAGGGTGAGACGGAAAAAGAAACATTGCTTCGGGAGATCACGGAGGAGACAGGATACACGGATATCCATATCGGGGTGAAAATCGGGGAAACATTTGAGCAGAACATTGATACTGAGGATCCGGAAAGTTATTTTCAGATGAAATCCTGTTATTACGAGTGCTGGCTGATGAGCGATAAAAGAGCGCCGGGAGTGCAGGACGATTACGAGGAAAAACTGGGATTCCATGGAACTTTTGTGACTGTGGAGGAGGCATATCAGAGCAATCTTTCCCTATTAAAAAGAGAGCAGAAGAAGATGCATGACTTTTTACAGAAAGCATATATCGCACAGATGGATCAGAAAATAAAAGAGCAGGTCACATTTGCACCGGAAATTCCGTGGCTGGAACGTGAAACACAGGTTTTATACAAATTGAACCGTACAATTGCGGAAAAAATTGCGGATGCAGTGTGTGAATGTGGAAAAATCATGCTGGACGCAGTGCGGACTGCCGATATGGTGGAGACGAAGGAAGGACACGCTAATTTTGTGACAGTCTATGACAAAAAGGTACAGGAAACCCTTCGGAAAAAGCTACTTGAAATACTTCCGGATGCAGTGTTTGTCGGGGAAGAAGATGACGTGCACGTATCGATCAAAAAAGGATTTGCATTTATTGTGGATCCGATTGACGGAACGACAAATTTTATCAAAGACTATCATGTGAGTGCGATTTCAGTAGGACTGGCAAAAGACGGTGAAAAATATATAGGTGTTGTATACAATCCGTATCTGGATGAAATGTTCACGGCAGAACGTGGAAAGGGTGCATTTTTAAACGGAAGACCGATTCATGTTTCCAGAAATCCGCTCTCTGAGGGCATTGTATTATTTGGCACAGCACCGTATTACGAAGAACTGAGCAAAAAATCATTTCAGATGGCTTACGCATACTTTAAGAAAGCGCTGGATGTGCGGAGAAGCGGCTCCGCAGCAATCGATCTGTGCAGCATAGCAGCAGGGCGCGCAGAATTATACTTTGAACTGCACCTGAGTCCGTGGGACTTTGCGGCGGGAGCGCTGATCGTGGAAGAAGCCGGCGGCGTTGTCACCACAGTAGAGGGCGGAGCAGTCACTCTCGGACAAAAATGTTCCGTTCTTGCCACAAACGGTCGATGTGGCAGATTGGAATAGATGACAAGTCTTTTACTGCTCAATTTTTGAAAAAAAATGATGTGTAAGGAATTATAATTCTTCCGGCACATCCCAGTTGGCGAGTGCTTCCCTGGCATCGGCGAGAGCCTCTTCATATTGATTTGCGGTAAGTGCGGCAAACGGATCATCCTCCGGCAGAGCAGCAAGCATTATCTCATAACAGCGGATCAATCCCTGAAGCGGCAGATCGCCGCCCGTGTGTACATCTAAAATGCTGGAAGTCTCATGCGCAGCATTATAATACCAGAGGGAAGCTTCCTCATAATCTTCGGCTTCCTCAAAATAAGCTCCAAGTTCAAGACAGATTTCGGCGCATGGTGTTGACAGCATATCCCGCAGTGTCATCTGGAAAAAGCGGTTGGTGTCCCCGGCAATCCGGTAGGCGTGTGCAAGCACACAGGCGGCTTCTTTCTGTGTGTCGGTGTCTGTGCCGGAATCATATATCAGGCGGAAAATCGGAAGTGCCTCCGCAAAATCTTTTTCATCCCCTGTTTTCAATAATTCTTTTGCATACATGTTGCGAAGCTTGGCAGAAAATGTCCCCTCTCTGTTGAAGGCGTCCACAAAAATGGAAAAATCCCGTTTGTGGTGCATAGACTGCGGCATGTGCAAAATCTCAATGTCGCTGTCAAATACAACCGGTGTGAGGCGGATCGTCTCGTGGATCGGATCGATCCACTCAAATTCCCGGATACGTTTAAACAATTTTGGGCGGTACTCGGTTCTTGCATTCAAAACGGTGTTAAATTCGGAGACGGTGCGGTATTTCATCTGTACGATCTCAATTTCCGGTAGAAGGGCTTCCTTTAACAAAAGAAATCTTTTGCGATTTTCCTCGTCCAGTATCTCGTCTGCATCCGGTGCGTAAATATAATCCATATTTGCGAGGGAAAAAGAATAATTTCTTGCAGCAGAAAAATCATTGTTCCATGTGAAATCGTAAATCCGGTCAGTGTATTTTGCTGCTACAGCCTTTGTATCGTCGGTGGAGCCGGTATCCACAATAATAATCTCATCCATCAGGTCACAGACAGAGTCGAGACATCTGGACAGGATGGCAGCTTCATTTTTTACGATCATGCATAAACTTATTTTTATCATAAGAGTCTTACCTTTCAAAATCAGAATGATCCAGTGTTTTATCATGGAAGATCAGCAAATTCGTGAAACAGTACGAAAAAGCATTCCCTGTCTTTATTATGGTAAGTCAGGAGATATTTTGCAAGAAGAGAAATACTTTTTTATAAAACTACAAGTGTAGATTGCAAAGAAAATCAGGAGGAGCCATCATAAATCTTGTGAACCGCAGAAAACCATGCTAAAATATGCCGATAGAGTGGAAATGACAGAAAAAACAGTGAGAGAAAGATTTTAAATAAGGAGAGCTGACATGAGTGCAATTGTGACATTGAAAAAAGGGGAAGGACGTACCATCAAAGCGGGCGGTGCGTGGATTTTTGACAATGAGATAGACACCATTACAGGACGGTTCAAAAACGGAGAAGTCGTGACCGTACATGATTTTGACGGATATCCGATGGGAAAAGGATTTATCAACCAGAATTCGAAAATCCGTATCCGCATGATGACGAGAAAACCGGATCAGGAGATCGACGAATCATTTTTGAAAATGCGTGTGAAAAATGCATGGGAGTACCGCAAGACAACCGTAGATACTTCTTCCTGCCGTATTATTTTCGGTGAGGCTGATTTTTTGCCGGGCTTAGTGATCGATAAATATGAGGATGTGCTCGTGGTCGAGTGTCTGGCACTTGGCATGGAGCAGTTCAAGGAAATAATCGTGAACTTTTTAAAAGAAATTCTGGCAGAGGACGGTATCAAAATCCGCGGCGTGTACGAGCGGAGCGATGCAAATGAGCGCACGAAAGAAGGGCTTTCCAAAGTGAAGGGCTTCATCGGGGATGCGTTTGACACGAATGTGGAGATCGTGGAAAACAGCGTTCATTATATGGTCGATGTCGCGAATGGCCAGAAAACCGGATTTTTCCTCGACCAGAAATACAATCGTCTTGCCATGCAGCGTATCTGCAAAGGCAAGAAAGTTTTAGACTGTTTTACACATATGGGAACGTTCGCACTGAATGCAGGAATCGCCGGGGCTGCAGATGTCACCGGACTTGACATTTCCGAATATGCAGTGAGCCAGGCAGAGGCGAATGCGAGATTGAACCATCTGGAAAACACCGTACATTTCCGTCAGGCAAATGTTTTGGATGAACTTCCAAAACTCGCACAGGCAGGAGAAAAATATGATGTAGTCATCTTAGATCCGCCGGCGTTCACAAAATCCCGCGAGGCGACAAAAAATGCGATCAAAGGTTATCGTGAAATTAACATGAAGGGCTTAAAGTTAGTGAAAGATGGCGGTTATCTTGCCACTTGTTCCTGCTCTCATTTTATGACGCAGGATCTTCTCGCAAAGACTGTGAAGGAGGCTGCCAAGGCAACGCATAAGAGACTCCGTCAGGTGGAATTCCGCACACAGGCACCGGATCACCCGATTTTGTGGGCGGCGGATGAAAGCTATTATCTGAAGTTCTTTATTTTCCAGGTCGTGGATGAGAAATAATCCGAAGAATGCTTATTTTATAGGGGTTCCGGAACAATTCTCTGATATGAAATAAAAGACTGACACACCTTTTGACACACTTTTATAGAAAAATGTTTCGAAATAAGCAAATCCTCTTAGAGTAATCTAAGGGGATTTTGTCGATATATCGTTGTCTGATTTGATAAGTTATGATATACTTCGCACATGGGAAACCAGAGAGCCGGGCGGCTTACCCTCTTTTTCGGAGGGTTGCTAAGCCCCGGTGGGGCTTGTTTAGCAACGACCGGAGCAAAGCGTAGACCAACCCTCCAGACGAAAGAAAGGAGGGCGTTGCCAATGTATGTTACATACTCTGACTTAATTCAGATTGGAATATTCATTTGCGCCCTTGTTGGATTGTGCTACACGATTTTCAAGGGAAAACGAAAATAGCCGCCATTACTGCGAATAATGACGGCTGTTGATAAAACAGTTATTTAATTCATTCGGGTAAGCCGCTTCTCTGGCTTTCCCTCTTTCTACGCATAATATAACATATCTTATGAGCTGATGCAAGGAAAAGTGTAAAGAGGATCATAATTTATAACACTTCATGTTTTCAGATGAATTTAGACGAAGCAAAACAGGCATCTGCAAATTATTTTTCTATAACGTTGCTTAGTTTTGTTTCTCGGCCATGAGTTATCGATTAGTGATGATCTTATGCAATCAGACATTATATCGACATCGTTTATAATAAATTCTACATACTCATTTAATAAATTGATTATTTGGGTATCTAGAAAAATTGTTCGTCATTTTCGTTTAGTAAAATATCTATATCTGTAAAACCCTTATCAGAAAGCTTGCAATCTCCACCTAAAATAACCGAATATGCTGAATAAAGCATTCCTTCAACCTCATCTCTAACATAATTAAGACTAATATTATTTCTTTCAGAAATGGATTTAATAGTTTTGGCATTACGCTTTGTGACATTGCAATCGTTATGTATAGAATGGTACTTAAAAACGGTAATATCCCTTTGTGAAGAAGGTTGAATAAAAGCTGAGTATATTTTCAATATAGTTGTGGAATTTGTTTCTCATGGAAGTTCATCTCCTTTCTGTTTACGATGCCATTATAAAATGAGAAAGAGCGTATTTCGTGCCAAAATGAAAAAATAAATAGACAAAAGTTGCAAAAAGCAGAGAATAGTACATCTCTGCTTTTTGGTTTATGCATTTTTTCTATACTCAGAAGGGGAGATACCTTTCGTTTTTTGAAAAATACGGCTGAAGTACAAAGGATTGTCATAGCCTACAATACGAGCAATCTCATTAATGCTATAATGCTGATTTTGCAGAAGCATTTCTGCATTATATATTCTTTTTTTCATAATAAATTGTTTTGGTGTAATTCCAGTATATAATCTGAAATTGCGGATCAACCAGCTTGTGCTGACAAAATTCTGTTTGGCATAATCATCGATGTTGATCTGTTCATTATAGTGTTCACTAAAGTAGGAAACAGCACGGTCTATTTCAGCAGCAGTACGAGAGCTTGTGATAGTTATAGAAGAATGAAAATGGCGTTTTAGTTTTATAAAAATCTGGCGTAAATACATTTCCAGCATTTCAGGGTATCCATCCTGACACATCTGTAATTCTTTTATCATTGATTGAAAAAGAGTTTTATATTCGGAATCAAAACCACAATAAAACACTTTTTTATCATTGGTTAATCCATAAGAACGTAGTAAATTAGTAACATTGTTACCGGTAAAGTGAACCCAGAAAACTTCTGTCTGGTCGTTGGCATAATATTCATATTTTTGAGGTTCTTTAGGTCGATACAATACCATATGGCCAGCCGGAACAATGGTTTCTTCCGTATCGCTGCCAAAATGAAAATGTGCTTTTCCAGCAGCAATGTATAATAGCTGAAAGTCAAGCCTGCCCCGGGGACGCCATGTAGGAAGTTTTGGTTTGGTATATAATTTGTATGTACCGCACATGGTTATCACCAAGGGTTTTGATTTGTCTTTTCGGTCAACAGTAGAATTATTCAGATAGGCATTATTTGTATACATTTTAATCCCCCATTAAAAATATTACTGCAAATGCAAGCACAATGATAGATAAAAACTATCTGTATTGATAATTAGTATACCATAAATAATACTATTTTGTGCATGCTTTTAGTGCTATAACACAATAGATTATTGTGATTTTAATATAACAATATCATTTTGTGCATATTTTATGCGATTTGTGACATGGCTCTTTTAATGTATCTTGTTATATCATAGATATAACAAAGTTGTGGAAACAAAATGAGGGTACATTGAAAGGAGAAGTTTCACATGGAAGAAAAAAAATACCTGAAATGGTATAACAAGGTAGGTTATGGTTCGGGGGATCTGGCAGGAAATGTAGTATATGCGTTCCTCTCATCATTCGTAATGCTTTATTTGACCAATACGGTAGGTTTGAATCCCGGTATTATCGGAACACTGATCATGGTATCAAAGCTATTTGACGGAATCAGTGATATGTTCTTTGGAACGATGATCGACAAAACAAAAAGCAGACTTGGAAAAGCAAGACCTTGGATGCTTTATGCGTATATTGGTTGTGCGGTAACACTTGTAGCAAACTTTGCAATACCGGACACTCTTGGAACAACGGCACAGTATGCATGGTTCTTTGTTGCATATACACTGTTAAATGCAGTATTCTATACTGCGAACAATATTGCGTATGCATCATTGGTTACTTTCTGTACAAAAAACAGCAGAGAACGTGTTGAGATGGGGTCATGTCGTTTTATCTTTGCATTTTCGACAAGCTTACTGATTCAGTCTGTTACAGTCCAGTTTGTAAGAGCAGCAGGCGGTGGAGCAGCTGCATGGAGAACAGTTGCGGTAGTATATGCAGTTATTGGTCTGATCGTAAATACGATTTCCGTATTTTCAATCAAGGAGCTTCCGGAAGAAGAACTGAAAGCAGGTAAAGATCACACAGAAGAAAAGTATGGTCTGGTAGAGGCTGCAAAGCTTTTATTTTCCAATAAGTATTATCTTATGATCTGTGCTACTTATATTTGTCAGCAGATTTATTCAGCTATGTTAAATATGGGAATTTATTACATGATCTACATACTGAAAAATGAAGATTTATATTCTATATTCTCATGGGCGATCAATATTCCTGTCATCATTGCAATGTGTATCACACCTATGCTGGTAGAGAAGATGAAAGGTTTATATAGAATGAACCTTGCAGGTTATATTCTTGGAACAGCAGGACGTGTCGGAGTGATTTTTGCCGGCTATATGGGTAGTGTTCCGCTTATGCTTGCGTTTACAGCGGTTGCAGCACTTGGAATGGCACCATGGCAGGGGGATATGGGAGCCGTAGTTGCAAGCTGTTCGGAATATACATACCTTACAAAACATAAACACATTGATGGAACAATGTATTCCTGTACTTCTTTCGGAACAAAGATCGGTGGAGGAATCGGAGTTGCTCTTTGCGGATGGTTACTTGATGCAAGTGGATTTGTGAAAGAAGCAACAATCCAGCCAGAATCCTGCCTGAACATGTTGCATGTTATGTATTTGTGGATTCCGATGGTATTGTCATTGGTTATTACATTTATCATGTCAAGAATGAATGTAGAAGATGCGAATGAAAAGCTTAGAAAACAGTTGGAAAGGAAGGAAAAATATGAATGCTGATATGAAATGGTTGGATAATCCGGAAGTATTTCGGGTGAATCAGTTGGAAGCACACAGTGATCATTGTTATTATTTGGATTATTCGGACATGAAAAAAGAGAAAAACCCATTATTTCAGTCATTAAACGGACAGTGGGAGTTTTCTTATAGTAAAAATGTAAAAAGCAGACCGGTTAATTTTTATGAGGAAACATTTGATGCATCAGGATTCGATAAAATTATGGTTCCGGGACATATTGAACTGGCTGGATATGATAAAATCCGTTATATCAACACCATGTATCCGTGGGAAGGAAAAGAGTACCATAGAGGAGCTTACAGCATGGAGGTGACCGGAGCAGAAAAAGGAATGTTTTCAGAAGCAGAGTACAATCCGGTAGGTTCTTATATCAAATACTTTGACTTGGATAAGAGTATGTGTGGAAAAAGAATCCATATTTGTTTTGAAGGTGTAGAAGAAGCGATGTATCTGTGGCTGAATGGTCAGTTTGTAGGCTATGCAGAAGATAGTTTTACGCCTTCTGAGTTTGACCTGACACCTTATATAAAAGAAAAGGGAAATGTGCTGGCAGTTCAGGTTCATAAGATGAGCACAGCAGCATTCTTAGAGGATCAGGACTTTTTCCGCTTTTTTGGAATCTTTAGAAATGTTACTCTGAAAGCGATACCGGATGTACATATGGAAGATGTATGGTTCAAACCTGTGCTGAATCAGGATAATGTGAGTGGAAGCGTAACTGTCAGCATGAAAGTATCTGCACCGGATGCTCAGAATATAACTGCCAGCTTTATTTTAAAAGACAGGGAAGAAAATTTGTTGGCAGAAAAATCCGTACAGTTAAAGAAAGAAAATGAGTATTTAGAAGGTACGATCTGTGCTGATTTAGAAACTGTGGAACTGTGGGATAATCATGATCCTTATTTATATCATGCGTATGTAGAGCTTAAGGCGGAAGATGGAAGTTTAGCAGAAGTAATTCCTTATGATATTGGCTTCAGAAGAATTGAGATAATTGATAAGATCATTTATTTAAATGGAAAACGCCTGATTATCACAGGAGTAAACCGTCATGAGTGGAATCCAAAAACAGGAAGATGCATTGGCTTGGAAGATATGAGAGCAGATATCGCATGTATGCTCAGAAATAATATTAATTCTGTGCGTACCTGTCACTATCCGGATCAGATACCATGGTATTATATGTGCGACAATGCAGGAATTTATGTGATGGCAGAAACAAATCTGGAAAGTCATGGATCTTTCCAGAAATTAGGAGCGATCGAACCATCCTGCAATGTGCCGGGATCTCTTCCACAGTGGAAAGAGGCGGTACTTGATCGTGCAAGAAATAATTTTGAAACATTTAAAAACCATACATCCATTCTATTCTGGTCATTGGGAAATGAATCTTATGCAGGTGATGACATTGAAGCAATGAACGTTTATTTTTCTGAAAAGAAAGATGGAAGATTAGTTCATTATGAAAGTGCTTATTACAACAGGGCATATGAGGATACGATTTCTGATTTGGAGACCAGAATGTATGCAAAGCCGGAGGATGTAGAGGAATACTTAAATAACAGTCCAAAGAAACCGTATATTTTATGCGAATTCATGCATGATATGGGAAATTCCATGGGAGGTCTGGGAGCTTATATGAAGCTGATTGATAAATATGACATGTATCATGGTGGATTTATATGGGATTTTATCGATCAGGCAATTCTTGTAAAAGATCAGGTGACAGGAAAAGAAGTTTTACGTTATGGTGGTGACTTTGATGATAAACCGGCAGACTATGAATTCTCGGCAAATGGAATCGTATTTGCTGACAGGAAAGAGAAACCGGCAATGCAGGAAGTGAGGTATTACTATGGCTTATACAGATAAATTAAGAGTGGTCTATGGTGACTATACACTTGGTGTACATGGTGAAGGATTTGATTATATTTTTTCTTATGCACAAGGCGGACTCGAATCTATCGTGAAAAACGGATATGAGTGGCTGTACCGCTGTCCCAAACCTACTTTCTGGAGAGCACTGACAGACAACGACAGAGGAAACAAGTTCCATATTAAAAGCGGAAGCTGGCTTTCAGCAGATATGTTCATTGACTGCAAGGGAATACAGGTCATTATGGATGGAGAGGAGCAGAAACCATATGCACCGGACAATAACAGCTTTGGTGGGGATATTTTTGCTGATGAGATCATAGTAAAATATACTTATGAGACGATATCCAATCCGTCAACAACGGTACTAGTGACATATACGGTTGATGCATCCGGAAAAATCCGTGTGGATGTACATTATAATGGAGCAAAAGGACTTCCTGAGCTTCCGGTGTTTGGAATGCGTTTTATCATGCCGACACTTGCAGATAAATATATCTATAAGGGTTTGTCCGGTGAGACATATCCGGATAGAAAAGCAGGTGCCGAAAAGGGTATTTACGAAGTCACAGATCTGAGCTTAACACCTTACCTTGTTCCACAGGAATGTGGAATGAGAATGGATACAGAGTGGCTCGAAATTAGCAGACATACAAGTCTTGACAATAGTAGAACAGATCATTCGCCACAGACACTCCGCATTGAGAAGATGGATCGGGAATTTGCTTTTTCATGCCTTCCTTATACAGCATCTGAAATTGAAAATGCTCTGCATCATGAGGAATTACCACCAGCAAGAAGAACGGTTTTATGTGTATACGGAGCAGTCAGAGGAGTCGGAGGTATCGACAGCTGGGGAACTGATGTGGCAGACGAATATCATGTCAGTGCAGAAGAGGATATCAGATATTCATTCACCATCTGTTAGTCGCAATTGAAGTGTAGAACGGTATCGGAAAGCAGATCTAAGAAAAAGAGGGTGGCTCTAAATGCTGTTAGTATACGAAAACAAAGATAAGGGAATATCAGCAGAGTGGAAAAAAACAGTACATATGCCACCCCATTTACATGAAGCAATAGAGGTTGTGTATGTCACAAATGGAAATATTGCACTTGGAGTCGGAATGGAGCTGTATAACATGGACGAAGGTGATTTTGCGATAGTGTTTCCGAATGTAATACACCATTATCAGGTTTTTGACGAAAAAGAAAATAAAGCTATTTTCCTTTATATAGATCCGGCAGTTCTTTCAGGATTTTTGAAAGAATTACAAATATACAGTCCAAAAAATCCGGTGTTAAAAAAAGAAAATGTACATCCGGATGTGGTTCATGCAATAAAATTTTTGATGCAAAATCCAGAGTGTACTCCGATATTGGCACAGGCATATGCACAAATAATTCTTGCATATGTATTCACTGAAATACCGATGATCGATAAAAAATCATTAGGAAGTAATGATTTGATTTACAATTCTGTGGAGTATATAGCAAAAAATTTTAGAGATGAAATCAGTCTTGAAAAGATGGCATTCGATCTGGGGATAAGTAAATACGTGTTGTCGAGAATGTTTGCTAAAACTTTTCATTGTAACTTCAGCAAATATTTAAATGGCGTGCGATTAAATTATGCAGTTGGTGCATTAGAAAATACGCAGGATACGATAACAAACATATGTCTTGAATGTGGTTTTGAAAGTCAAAGGACATTTAACCGGGTTTTTAAAGAGAGGTACAAGATAACGCCAAGAGAATATCGTAAAAGATTAGAGATTGGGCTATAGGACTACGGCAATAACACTTGAAAATAATGAAAAATAGTGTAAAAATAGTGAAAATTTAATGGAAAAACAATATAAAACAACCAACGGTTTCACAAACGCAACTAATTTGAAATTGTTCGTTGCATATAGGATTGCTATAATAAAATCACAAGATCTTGGAAAAACAAAAAATGAAAAGAGGCTGAGATTTTATGAAAACAATTGGCAATAAAATAAAAGAATTACGTCGTTCCAAAGGAATGTCCCAGAAAGATATTGCAGATAAATTAGGAGTTACCAGTCAGGCGGTAAGCAAATGGGAGAATGACGGCTCGCTGCCGGAAATGACAATGCTGCCGGATATTGCGTCCTTATTCGGGATTCAGATTGATGATCTGTTTGAATACTCTACCGAAAAACGTTACGAGAGTATTGAAAAGAAATTGCAATATGGAAGAGTCATGACAAATATGGAATTTGAGAATGAAGAAGCATTCCTGATCCGCGAGGTAGAGGCAGACCCGACGAATTATCATGCAATTTCTCTGCTTGGAGACTTTTACGGACACCGGGCAGAATGTATGTACCAAAAGTCAGTGTATTACGCAAAGCGGGCAATTGACTTACACCCAAACCAGAAGGGCGATATCAACAACATCAATAACGGAAATCATGGAAAACGGTTTGACTGGGATACAGCTAATCATCAGGAGTTGATCAGATATTGGTACAAATTATTAAAGACTGCACCGGAAAATACAAGGGTATATTTTTATCTGCTGGATAACCTGATCGATGGTGGACGGATTGAGGAGGCAAAAACTGTTTTAAAAGAATCCTATCAGAAAAATCCAGATGAACTGAATGCTTTTTATGAGGTTTTTATCAAAGAAAAACAGGTGGGATTCGAAACTGTGAAGGCAGAGTATGAGGCGCTGGCGAAAGCAAATGAAAATAGCTGGAGAATTTTATTTTCCATTGCAAATGTATTTTCATACAATGAATACTTTAAAGAGGCAATCCAGATGTGGCAAAAGACATTCGACTGCATGCCAAAACCACGATATACAGATTCATTTGAAGCGATGGCACAGTGCTGTGTCAGAATGGGCGATCACGAGAGTGCAGTAGAATATTATAAGAAAGAACTGGAACTTTTACGTGAGGACTGGGGCTTAAAATACGGTGCTGAGGTAGATGCATTGGAGGAGAAAATCAGGGCACTGCAGTAAAAATCCGGAGTGCATGCACTACACGGAGCTGGCAGAAAGTGTGAAACATTTTAAAGAGAAAGAAGGAGGGCGTGAAGAAATGAGTGAGATTGTAGAGAGATATATTAATGAACGCGTCGAAGAACGTGTCGAAGAACGTGTCGAAGAACGTGTGAAGGAATGTGTCGAAGAACGCGTGAAGGAATGTGTCGAAGAACGTGTGAAAGAACGTGTAGAAAAAGAAAAGACAATTTCGGTTCAAAATCTCATGAACAACATGAAATGGACGTTAGACCAGGCACTTGACGTTCTTGGAATTAAGGGGAAGGAAAGAACACTTATCACCCAGCAGTTGCAAAAATAATAAAGTATTACGCAGGAAGAGACTTCAAAAAACGGAGTCTCTTTTCTTTATAGCAAAAAGCGTATTTCATACCACAAGCCCCATTCTTCCACAAAATTGTTGTCAAAACCGCCACAGAGTTATAATATAGTAAAAAGACGTGCGCAAAGCAGTCCGTGAAAAGAAAAGTAACAGGCAGGTCTGGTTGATGCATAGAAGTGATCGTTACGGAAAATAGAGGAGAAAAAGATGTTATTAGAACCAATTATCACAAGTTTATTAGAGACAGACATGTACAAGTTTTCGATGGGACAGTGTATTTACCATCAGTTTTCAGATTATAAGACAACCTGGTCTTTTAAATGCAGAAACACCGACGTTCACTTTACCCATGAGATGGTGGAGGAGATCAAGGAGCAGATCAAGGCATACTGTGGATTGCGTTTCACAGAAGAGGAGCTGGAATATCTGCATAAGATCAAATGGATGAAGGGAAGCTATGTGGATTTCTTAAGACTGTGGCAGCCACGATATGAAGATTATGAGATTACGGAGGATGCAGAATGTGGACTGACGATCGAAACATTCGGAACATGGCTGAACACTTCCCTGTATGAGATTCCGACACTTGCCATTGTAAATGAAGTTTATTTCCGCATGGCATATCATTATGACGAGCTGCTTGCAAGTTTTGAGAAAAAGCTGGATGAAAAAATTACTTTATTGAAAAACAGTACCTATAACCTTGGACTGTTCAGCGAATTTGGACTCAGAAGAAGACTCTCTGCCGGGGCACAGGAACTGGCAGTGAAAAAATTAAACGAGAATAAATATCCTAGTTCTACGTTTGTAGGAACATCCAATGTTTTCCTTGCAAAAAAATATGGCATCACTCCGGTAGGAACGATGGCGCATGAATGGATCATGTGTGTCGGACAGGGAAATCATAAGCACAATCCGGCATATTCAAACTGGTATGCGCTGGATTGGTGGGTAAAAGAATACGGTATTTTAAATGGAACGGCATTGACCGATGCTATTACAACAGACTGCTTCTTAAGAGATTTCCAGTTGACTTACGCAACACTGTTTTCCGGTGTGCGTCATGACAGCGGCGATCCGTTTGAGTGGGGAGAGAAAATGATCCGCCACTACGAGAGCCTTGGAATCGATCCAAAAACGAAAACACTGTTATTTAGCGACAGTCTCGATTTTGAGCGGGCAGATAAGATCGCATCTTATTTTGCAGGAAGAGTAAAAATTGCATTTGGAATCGGAACTTATATTTCAAATGACACGGATGTTCCGGCGTTGAATATTGTCATGAAGACAACCAAGTGTAATGGAATGGATGTTGCCAAGATTTCGGATACTCCGGGAAAAGGCATGTGCAAAAATCCGGAATATGTGGAATATCTTCAGAGATGTATCAGCTGGAGAATGGAAAACGACAGATAAAAAGAAAGGTGTGGGGGTATGCAGAACTATTCAGGAGAAACTGGGTTACAGTATCATTTACAGATCAGACCGGGGGATGTGGGGCGTTATGTGATCCTGCCGGGAGATCCGAAGCGGTGTGAGAAGATCGCAAAACATTTTGAGGATGCAAAACTTGTGGCAGACAGCAGGGAGTTTGTCACCTACACAGGCTATCTGGAAGGTGAGAAGGTCAGTGTGACATCCACCGGGATTGGCGGCCCGTCCGCATCAATTGCGATGGAGGAACTGGTGCAGTGCGGTGCAGATACATTTGTGCGTGTTGGAACATGTGGCGGAATCGATCTGGATGTCAAGGGTGGTGATATTGTGATCGCTACCGGAGCAGTCCGCATGGAAGGAACCAGCAGGGAATATGCACCGATCGAGTATCCGGCAGTGGCAGATCTTGAGGTGGCAAATGCACTTGTTGCGGCAGCAAAGGAACTGGGGGTTACTTATCATACCGGAGTAGTCCAGTGCAAAGATGCATTTTACGGACAGCATGAGCCAGAGCGCATGCCGGTAAGCTATGAACTTTTGAATAAATGGGAGGCATGGAAACGTCTGGGCTGCAAGGCATCTGAGATGGAATCAGCAGCATTGTTTATTGTGGCTGCGCATCTGAAAGTCCGCTGTGGTTCTGATTTTCTTGTTATGGGAAATCAGGAGCGCAATGCCCTCGGCATGGATAATCCGATCGTTCATGACACGGAGGCAGCAGTGATGGTCGGCGTGGAGGCAATCCGCAGACTGATCAGGGCAGACCGTGAAAAATAATGCGTGAGTGGGAAAAGTTTTACCTGAAAAGCAGATTTCAATGGAGAACAGAAAATGGGGTGTGAGAATCATGGAAGCAAAAAAGTACCGTAGAATTTTTACGATTGTAGTTGATTCCTGTGGAATCGGTGGAGCAAAAGATGCAGAACGTTTCGGCGATGCGGGAACTGACACGTTAGGACATATTGCGGAGACGGTGGGTAATCTTTCAATTCCGAATATGCAGAAACTTGGAATTGCCAATTTAAAAGAGCTGAAGAATATCGCACCGGTGGAAAAACCAATGGGATATTTTACAAGGCTCTCTGAGGCGAGCAACGGAAAAGATACCATGACCGGACACTGGGAAATGATGGGACTTCATATTACCAAGCCATTTTTGACGTTTACCGAGCACGGTTTTCCAAAGGAACTGATCGATGAACTGGAAAAACGTACCGGTCACAAAGTGATTGGAAACAAGAGTGCGAGTGGAACCGAAATCTTAGAGGAACTGGGCGAGGAAGAGATCGCAACCGGGCATATGATCGTGTATACATCTGCGGATTCGGTTCTTCAGATCTGTGGAAACGAGGAAACGTTTGGGCTAAAGGAACTTTACCGCTGCTGTGAGATCGCCAGAGAGATCACCATGAAAGATGAATGGAAAGTTGGGCGTGTCATTGCAAGACCTTATGTTGGAAAGAAAAAAGGTGAGTTTGTCCGCACCAGCAACCGTCATGATTATGCCTTAAAGCCATATGGAAGAACCGCATTAAATGCGTTAAAAGACGCCGGATATGATGTGATCTCTGTCGGAAAAATCCGGGATATTTTTGACGGGGAAGGAATCACGGAATCCAATAAGTCCAAAAGCTCGGTACATGGAATGGAGCAGACGATCGAGATCGCAGAGCGCGATTTTACCGGACTTTGTTTTGTGAATCTGGTAGATTTTGATGCACTTTGGGGACACAGAAGAAACGTAAAAGGATACGCAGAGGAACTGGAACGCTTTGACGTGAAACTCGGCGAACTTCTTAAGGTACTTCGGGAAGATGATCTTCTTATCATTACGGCAGACCACGGAAATGATCCAACCTATAAGGGAACAGACCACACCAGGGAACAGGTGATGTTTGTTGCATATTCGCCTTCCATGAAGGGATCAGGAAAGCTTGAAGATCAGGATACATTTGCAGTGATCGGGGCAACGATCGCAGATAATTTTGGTGTGCAGATGCCGGAAGGCACGATTGGTACGTCATTGCTTGCAGAGTTGAAGTGACATAAGAACGTGAAATACTGAAGTGACAGAAGAGTGGAAAATACTGATGTGCTGGCATATTGGGAAAGCAAAATAAAGCAGAAAATCAAGAAATACATCTTTGCATGATGAGTAAGCTATACGATGCCTGGGCAGCCGGCAGGAGAAAGGAAAAACATGGATAAAAAAGATATTTTAAGCAGAGTAGATCACACACTGCTTTCACAGACTGCAACATGGGAAGAAATCCGGCAGATTTTAGACGATGGAATAAAATATGGATGCGCTTCTGCCTGTATCCCGGCTTGCTATGTGAAACAGGCGGCAGAGTATGTCGATGGAAAACTGCCGATCTGTACAGTGATCGGATTCCCAAACGGATACCATACAACGGCGACGAAAATTTTCGAGACCAGAGATGCGGTCGCAAACGGAGCTGACGAGATCGATATGGTCATTAATATCGGATTTTTGAAAGACAAACGGTATGATGAAATCGAGCAGGAAATCCGAAAAATCCATGAGGCATGCAGCGGAAAAACCTTAAAAGTGATCATTGAGACATGCCTTCTGACAGATGAGGAGAAGATTAAGATGTGTGAGATCGTGACGAATGCAGGCGCAGAGTTCATTAAGACCTCCACCGGATTTTCCACCGCAGGAGCAACTTTTTCGGATGTGGAACTGATGAGACAATACGTTGGCACAAACGTGAAAGTAAAGGCAGCCGGAGGAATATCTTCTTTTGCGGATGCAGAAAAATTTATTGAACTTGGCGCAGACCGGCTTGGCACGAGCCGGCTGGTGAAAATTATGAAACATGTATAAGTTGTTGGATTTTTTGCACACTTGGAAACAATATAGTAAAGAACTTTATCTGGGGTGTGTCTGCAATAATCTGCATTATCGGTGCCGGCGTGTTTTTGAAAAACATGTTTCATTTAAAAACGGATGTGGTGAACATAAGTATGTTTATGTAGGATGTTATTTTGACATGAGTTCTTTTACTTCTTCCACACCGTAGGTATCTCCGGCTTTCTGAAAAGCGGTGATAGCTTTTTCAAAATAGACAGCCGCATCCTCTGCTTTTTCTGACGCTTTCATGATTTCCCCAAGACCGCGGTAAGCACAGCCGATGGAGATAGGATCGTTCGACTTTTCAGCAAAATCTAAGGCAGAAAGCATGTTTTTTTCTGCGGGAGAAAAATCATGAAGTTTCATGGAAACATAGCCCTGCTCGTAGAGATTTGCGGAGCGGGCAAGTGCGTCATCCGGGAAATTTTTTTCAATGAGTGCTTCTTCCTGTAAGAATAAGTTCATAGCCTTGTCATACGCACCAGCCATCCGTTCGATCATGCCTGCCTGATGGATTGCAATGTGTTTTTCTTCGTGATCAATTGCACACGAAATCAACTGCGAAGCGTAGGTACGAGCCTCTGCAAAATGTTCTAGAAAGCTTTCTGCATAAATCAATCCCATGAGAACCTGCCAGTAATTGTCATGGTCGGTGGAAGGAATCTTTGCATAACATTCTTTATAAAGCGTTTCTGCATCAGTGTAATTGCCTGCGTCAAATAATGACCAGGCTTTCGATAGGGTTTCGGTCATGGGAAGCCTCCTTGTTTCTCAATTATAATATTTCTTTTCCGACAGGTTCTCCCCAATCAAAATCACAAACTGAAATTTCACCGTTATATTCAGCAACGCGTTCCTCGAATGTTTTGTGTTTATATTTATTCAAGACAATAGATTTTGGGAGCACTTGATATTTTTTCAAAGGGATCATAACGCTTTGGTTATTCATAAAAACACTCCATATCGTAAAAAATGGAAATCTAACTAATAGTATCATAGCATAAAATATAGATGGTGCAATCATATTTATGGAATTAAAATTCTTGTTGTAACTGACAAAATTTCTCAACAACTATATCTCTTCCTTGTATCCCCGATATCATGTGCTATAATTCTCTCGAGATTAGTTAAAACTAACTAAAGCATCAAAAATGGCAGTTGCCAAATATGTTTTTTGAAAAGGGGAGACTATGTCAGAGGAAGAGAAAAAATTTTTGGAAATCGTTGACCTGAAAAAAGGTTTTGGAAGTGGAGAAACACGTCAGGAAGTATTGCGCGGAATGAACTTTTCCGTGGCAAAAGGAGAATTCTGCGTTCTGCTTGGACCGTCCGGTTCCGGAAAATCAACTTTATTAAATATTATCGGAGGAATCGACAGTGCAGATTCCGGTTATATCTCGATCAACGGCGATAAGCTTGAAGATATGAGTGAGAAGAAACTAACCCAGTACCGCAGAAAACATCTCGGCTATGTATTTCAGATGTACAATCTGATCGCCAATCTGAACGTGAAGGAAAACATTGAAGTCGGAGCGTATCTTTCCGACAATGCGCTGGACATCGATGAGCTGTTACAAACACTTGGACTTTATGAGCACCGGTACAAGCTGCCGAACCAGTTGTCTGGCGGTCAGCAGCAGCGTGTTTCCATCGGTCGTGCGATTGTGAAGAACCCGGATATCCTGCTCTGCGATGAGCCGACCGGAGCGTTGGACTATAACACCTCCAAAGAGATTTTAAAACTGATCGAAGATGTAAACAAAAAATATGGAAATACGATCATCATGGTAACGCACAACGAAGCGATCAGAAACATGGCAGATCATGTCATCAAACTTCGTGATGGAGCCGTGCGCCACAACGAGAGAAATGAACATAGGATTTCAGCGGCAGATCTTGAGTGGTAAGGAGTGTGGCAGTCATGAAAAAGAAAAAAATTAAAAATCCACTCATCAGACGTATTCCGCGTGAATTGCTCGGTGACTGGAAAAAATATCTTGTGGTGGCATTATTCCTGATCCTCACGATCGGCTTTGTTTCCGGTATGTATGTTGCAAATGAGAGTATGCTCGTTGCAGCAAATGAAGGCGTGACAAAATATAAGTTAGAGGATGGACATTTTGAGCTGGACAAAAAGGCAGATGAGACGTTACTTTCTGCTATCGAGACAGGAACAAAAGCGGACGTCAAAAAGTATTATCTTGACAAAGCGAAAAAAGAGCTGGACGAAAAGCTAGATGAAAAGGCTTATCCGGAAGCCTACGACAAGGCATGGGATAAAATTGTAGAGGAAATTGATGATAAATATGCTGACGCAGAAGAAAAATATGAGTTAAACGATCCTGATTTTACAGATGTTCCGGTAAAAGTATATGAGAACTTCTTCCGAAATGAGGAGGAAGATTACAACAATGACGGCGAGGCAGAAGGAAACATCCGTGTCTATGCAAAAAATGATAACGTGGATCTTGCCTGCCTGCTTGACGGAGCATTTCCGGAAAAAGCGGATGAGATCGCAATTGACCGTATGCATGCAGACAATGTCGGAGTCAAAGTGGGAGATGAGATTTCTGTCAGCGGGCAGAGGTTCAAAGTTGTCGGACTGATCGCCTATGTCAATTATGCGACACTGCATGAGAAGTCAACGGATATGATGTTTGATGCGATCAAATTCGATGTGGCTATGGTCACACAGGAAGGATTTGATAGTTTACATAAAACTGTTCATTATGCTTACACATGGAATTATGTGGATACTCCTGCAGATGAAGTGGAGCAGAAAGCAAAATCCGATGATTTCATGAAAGCACTGCTCACACAGGTTGTGTGTGCTGACATAGAGTTAGAGGACTATATGCCGCGCTATGTAAATCCGGCTATTAATTTTGCAACGGATGATATGGGTTCAGACAAAGCTATGGGTGGTGTTTTACTGGATATTTTGATCGTGATCATTGCATTTATTTTTGCAGTGACCATCAGCAATACGATCGTGAAGGAGGCTTCTACGATCGGAACACTGAGAGCTTCCGGTTATACGAGAGATGAACTGGTCAGACATTATATTTCCATGCCGGTGATCGTGACACTTCTCGCAGCGTGCGTAGGAAATATCCTCGGCTATACCGTATTTAAAAATGTGGTTGTCGGCATGTATTATAACAGCTACAGTCTTCCAACTTATCAGACAGTCTGGAACCCGGATGCTTTTTTCAAGACAACAATCATCCCGGTTGTTTTAATGCTTGCGGTCAATCTCATCGTCATTATAAAAATGATGCGGCATACACCATTACAGTTTTTGCGTCATGATCTGAAAAAAACAAAACGTAAAAAAGCAATGCGCCTGCCAAAATGGAGCTTTTTAAGCCGTTTCCGCCTGCGTATCATGTTCCAGAATGTGACAAATTACCTGATTTTATTTGTGGGGATCTGGTTTATCGGCATTATGCTCGCAATGGCGGTCGGTATGCCGGAGACGCTCGACTATTACAAATCCAATGTTTCAGATATGATGTTCACGAATTATCAGTATGTGTTAAAGTCTTATGAGAATGAGGATGGAGACATTATCACAACGGGCAATAAGGATGCAGAGAAATTCAATATGACATCTCTGCAGCACAAGAGCGATACGTTAGATGAGGAGATTTCTGTCTACGGAATCGAGGATGACAGCCGGTATGTGAAAATCAGTGACCTGTCTGCCCTGAAAGGAAACGAGGTATATATTTCTGCTTCCTATGCAGATAAATACAGTCTGAGCGTGGGCGACACAGTGGTTCTTGACGAAAAATATGAGAACAAACAGTATGAATTTGAGGTTGCAGGAATCTATGATCACAGTCAGGCGCTGGCAGTATTTCTGTCCAATGAACAGTATTGTGAAATCTTTGACATGGACAGTGATGCATTCACAGGCTATCTCTCGGATTCAGAGATCACAGATATTGATGAGGATGGGATCGCAACCGTCATCACAGAACACGACATTACGAAAATGTGTGACCAGCTCGATCATTCCATGGGCTCTTATATGACCTACTTCCAGTATCTGTGCATCCTGTTATCCGCAGTATTGATTTACCTGCTCACGAAGCTGATCATCGAGAAGAACGAAAATGCAATTTCCATGACAAAAATCCTGGGCTATGAGAACCGGGAGATTGCAAGCTTATATCTGTTGTCCACGACCATCGTTCTTGTGGTGATCGATGTTGTCAGCGTGATTTTAGGTGTCGTCATCATGAAGGCTGTCTGGAGGATCATGCTCTTTTCCTACAGTGGATGGTACGCTTTCCGCATAAGTACATTGGGCTATGTGAAAATGTTCCTGTTTATCCTGATCGGATATCTGCTTGTCATGGTATTGGATTTCAGAAGGATCAAGCGTATTCCGATGGATCAGGCATTGAAAAATGTGGAATAACAGGAAAAATATAACCTGACAGGAGAGCGTAGAAATCACATAAAAATTAAAGTGCACATGGCAATTGTACCATAAAGCAGCTGCCGGAAATGGGAGCATCCACAACCTGGATGTTCCCATTTTGCTTTTCGGTGAGCTCTTTCGCAATGCAGAGTCCGAGTCCAAAGTGTTCTCTGTCGGTATGGGCATCGTCGGCGCGGTAAAATCGTTCGAAAATATGGGATTTCTTTTCCTCTGAAATTCCACATCCGGTATCTTTGAATAGAAAACAAAGCATTTCATTTTCAGCATGGCAGGAGAGTGTCACTTTTCCACCGGATGGTGTGTAACAGAGTGCATTATCCACGATAATGGAAAAAATCTGTTCTGTGCGGTGGATATCACAGAAGCAGTCCGGGAGAATTTCTTCCGGCAGAGTGAGGATAAGGTGAAGCCCGTTTTTCTTTGCCAGTGGTTCGAACTTTTCATAAGTGTCTAAGAGCAGCAAATCCGGCTGACAGGCTTCCGGTTTGATGGTGAGCGTGTCAGCATCCGAATTTGCGAGCAGCAGCATATCGTCGATCAGACGTTTCATGTGGACGGTCTCCTCGGACATCAGATGGAGAAAGTGGTTTCGTTCCCCTTCATTTGAACATTTTTCAACGGATTCCAAGCCGGAGCGGACAACCGCTAATGGGGTGCGTAGCTCGTGGGAGGCGGAGGCGATGAATTGTGTCTGCTTTTTCTGTGCAGTTTCGACTGGTTCTAACATTTTTCGGATGAAGAAGTGGAAAAAGAGAAATAGCAGTAAAAATGCGGCAATATTTGCAATGATCACGATAATTCTTAACGACAGCATCTGGTGAGACTGTTCGGCGAGCGAGCGCAGGATCAGAAAGTTTAAGTAGCTGTCGCCTTTTGGGATACTGCCGACGGATGCAATGTAGGGAATGTTATCGCCGGAGTTGAACTGATATTCCGTATGCGAGGAAAGCCTTTTATTTTTCGTGAAAAAAGGAGGGTTCCCGGTAAGCTCTTCTGCGGCGAGAAGTGCATTTTCACATAATTGCTCGTCTGCAGTTGTCTGATGATACTGGTCATAAAAGAGTGGAGTCCCATTCTCATAAAGATAAATCTGGATAGAACTGTTTTCCTGTAACTGGTTTAACCACTGGTGTGAGATGACATCCTGCTCCTGCAAATGGGAAATGACAGAACTTGTCTCTGTGAGAAAAGCGGTTTCGTTTCCCTGCTTTATATTTTTTTTTGCAACAAAAACACACAGAGCACTTAAGGCAAGGAGAATGATCTGTGTGACGCAGGTACAAAATAAGGTGAGTTTGCGATGCAAAGCCTGATAGGTTGTGCCAGAAAAGGTGAAGTGTGGAAACATGAGAAACCTCCTGATAATGTACATAAAGCAGATAGTGAAAAAAGGTATCTGTAAATTGCAATAAGGATAAAATAATTGAAAAGTAACGGCAGCTATACAGAAGCTTCATGATCTTATATGGAAAATCAGGGATCAGGAGGAAGCCAGCGTATATCCGACACCGCGGATGGTTTTTAAGGCAAGCGTGCTTCCAACGTAGGAGAGCCGCTTGCGCAGGTAATGGATGTAAGTGTCAAGGTTACAATCCTCCACTTCTGCATCCACGCCCCAGACACGGCTAAGAAGTACTTCACGGCGGATGACGAGCTCAAAACTTCGCAGAAGAACTTCAAGCAATCTGCCCTCACGGCCGGAGAGCCGGATGGAGCCAGTAGATCCACTTAGCAGTCTCGCGTTGCAGTCATAACTGATGTCGCAGATGGTAAGTAAATTGTCATCTTCCCATTTGCCGCTGCGTCTGCCAAGGGAGCGGATGCGGGCGGTCAGTTCTTCGAAGGCGAATGGTTTTACAATGTAATCGTCTGCACCGGCATCCAGCCCTTCAATCCGGTCGTAAAGTTCGCCGAGGGCGGTGATCAGTATGACAGGCGTGGAAATTCCGGCCTGTCTAGCTTTTTGCAGCACGAGCAGACCATTCATAGTCGGGAGCATGCGGTCGAGCAGAACAATGTCGTGCGCGTCCTGTAAGAAGAGGTCAAGACCGTCTCTTCCGTCGTGGCATACATCCACCTCATAAGCTTCCTGCTCCAACTGAAAACGCAAGGTTTCACAAAAATTCAGATCATCTTCGATCAATAAAATACGCATAATAATGTCTCCTGAGATTTACAAGGATGAGTATAGCATAGAAATCTTAGAAAAATCTTTAAATTTGTAGATTATTTTGAAATGTAACAGTTAAATTATTACTTAGCAGGAGTCTGTATAAATTCAAGTTTTAATTGCATACCAAGCCCATGTGCAAGTTTTTTGACCATACTTAAGCTTGGATTTCGTGTACCATTTTCGATGCGGCTGATATCAGCTTGCGTAATTCCGGTTCTGGCAGATAAATCCTTTTGAGTGAGGTTTTGCTGTAATCGGGCATCAATCATTGCCTGAATAATATCATATTCAGGTTGCAAAGCATCATATTCTGATTTGATTTCAGGATTTTGCAGGACTTTCTTTTTGTAATCTTTATAATTGCTCATTACGGTGCCTCCATTCATAATCGGTTTTATATTTTTTGGCGAGATCAATAGCGGATTTAGGAGTTTTGGCTGTCTTTTTTATAATCCCATTTGTCAGAATAATTTTTTGACCTATAATAAAAAAATAAAATACTCTGTTAATATCAGAACCATGTTTGGTGCGAAGCTCGAATATTCCATTTTCAAGTAGTTTAGAATAAGGTTCTCTTAATAATGGACCATTTGTTTCTAATAAATCAATTGTCCGTAATGTTTTTGCAAGGAATTTAGGTTCCAGAGAGTCTAAAAAATCCTGAACAGGACATTTACCATCCGCCGTATCATAAAAAATGATTTCGTACAATAGCATTCCTCTTTCCGTTAATATTATAGTATGTTGTAAACAACATATTGTCAAGATATCAGTTTTTTTCCTCTGCAAGTTTTTCCATCTTAGCCTTATAAGCCATAAGTCGCAACAGATAATCAGGCATTTTGCGGTTTCCAAGTTCCCAGTCCTGAAGTGTCCGGTAAGGAATCTCAAAATATTCGCAAAATTCTCTGCGTGTCATGCCGGTACTTGTTCTCAATTCAATTAAATATTCTCTGCTATCCATAAAAACCTCCTGATAAAATATGATGTTTGCTTTTGAATCAAAAATATTTGCAATTTCATCGTAGCATGCATCTGAAGAAGTAATAATAATGCATAAATGCACACATTGCGTATAATTTTATATATTATAGCACACGCAAAGCGTACATACAATGCAAAAAAATGAAAGGCAACAATTAAAGCCAAATTTAAAGATTTTTCTAAGATTTCTTCTGTAAGATAAAATCAGAAACGCAAAATAAAAAAGAAAGGTCATGAAAACAAAATGAAAAATGCAAAGATAAAAAACAGACAAAAACGAAACATGCTAGGTGTCACAGTAATTTTACTTCTGCTGGTGACATTGACAGCAGGAATATTCACCGGCTGTGGAAAAAATGCAGGCGGAGGCGTAGATGGAACAGAAAGCAGTGGCACGAATGCTGATGGCAGCGCAGGAGGCGGCAAAGGAAGATTTATTGAATCAAAAGTAGCACTTCCGGAAGAGATCAACAGTATTTTACAATTCAAAGCACTGTCAGATGGAACACTTGAAGTTGTAGGGCAGGATGCAGATTATAGCATCTATGTGGCAAAAAGCAGTGATGGAGGCGGAAACTGGGAGACAACACCGCTGAAAGATATCTCTTACAGCGATGTCGCAGTCGCAGAGGATGGAACAGTTGCGTTTCTTGATTACACAGAAAACGGATTATGTCCGGTTACAATTGTGGACGCGGACGGAAGCACACATACATTTTCGATTGAAATGCCTGCAGAAGATGCCGTTGTATCAGTTGCAGCATTTGACAGTAACAAACAGCTGATCGTACGCGATACATTGGGCGGTTTGTATGGAATTGACTGTACAGATGGAAGCAAAACAGTGACATTTGAAATCGATGAGGATACCTATATTCCTTATTTTGATGTGGTTGGAACGAATTGCTATATCGTCACAAGTGACAAGGTGCTTTGCTATGACACGACAACCGGAAAAGAGACGGACGAGCTGACCGCATTGACTGAGCAGATCTGTTCAGATGATAACCTCGTTTATCGAAATACCGATACCGGACTTCCGGTGACGTTTGCAAAAGCGGAGAATGATAACAGTATTATTTTTGCAGATTATAAAGGAATTTTCCACTATACAACAGGTGGAGCAGTTGTGGAGGAGCTGGTACAGGGCGAGCAGACTGCATTGAGCAACAGCGGTGCGATTTTTTACGGAGTGTATATGCAGGATGAGACGCATCTTTTTGTGGCAGGAAATAACGGAATGGAGGGTGCACTCTACAGCTACACCTACGATGCAGACGCATCTGCCAACCTGAATCAGGAACTCAATATTTATGCATTGCAGGATTCCGATACGCTGCGTCAGGCGGTCATTATTTTCCGTCAGGAGTATGCAGATATTTATGTAAACCTTGAAATTGGCATGACGGATGATAATGGAGTGACGTTAGAGGACGCATTGAAGACGTTGAGCACGGATATCCTGGCAGGAAATGGACCGGATGTGCTTATCTTAGATGGAATGCCGGTGGACAGCTATGTGGAAAAAGGAATTTTAACAGATATCAGTGATGTTGTGGATGAGGTAAAGGCTTCGGATGGACTTGTGGATTCCATTGTGAAAGACAGCACAAAGGATGGAAAGATATATACGATTCCGACACGTTTCTTAGTATCATTTATCACGTCAGATCAGCAGACGGTAGATGCAGGAAAGTCCACGCAGGCACTTGCAGACCGCATCGAAACCCTGGCAAAGGACAAAAGTACGACTTATGTGGTACAGCAGAAGATGGCGGAAGAGTTACTGCTTGATTTTTACAATGTAGATTCCAAAAACTGGGTAAAAGAGGACGGAAGTCTGGATGAAACGAAAGTTTCTGATTATCTGACACAGGTGAAACGTATTTATGATGTGGATGATCACAGCGATATTGAATCCTATGGCAATTTTTTTGAGAGCGGAATGTGCGATGGATACCGTTATGGAACATTAGACAGCATGGATTTATTTGCAGAGAGATGTAAAGTAGAATTTGGAACCATTGCAGATGTCGAGGATTTCCAGTTGATGTTGAGCGCCGGTACGACGGACGGAGCGGTTTATGGGGTGTTGTCGAATGGTGGAACTTCTTCTTATGTCCCATTTTTACAGGCAGGTGTGGTATCTGGAGGCAATGAGGATGCAGGGAAAGCGTTTGTGAAAACATTGCTCGGCAAAGAGGCAGGAGCTTCCAGCAACGGAATCCCGGTGAATGAGGCAGCTTTAAAGGATCAGATCAATGCATTGATGGGATGGACGGAAACAAGTATGGCATTTAACAGGGATGGAAGCGACAAAATGTATACGATTGAATACCGCTCCATGACACAGGAGGAAGCAGATGCGATTTTAGCGCAGCTGGAAGCAGTGGAGCAGTCAGCACTCACAGACCGTACGATCCAGAATCTTGTGATCGAACGGGGAACAAGCTATGTAAAAGGAGAGCAGAACCTCGAAGAAACGGTAAATGAGATCACGAAGAAAGTGAATCTGTATCTTGCAGAGCAGCAGTAAAAAAGGAAGAGGATGGGAGATTGCAGCAGGCTATGAGAAAGGCATGAGGATGAAAAGACATAAAATCAGAAAAAAGCGAAATCCCGGCTGGTATTTTCTGTTGCCCGAATTTCTGGGAGTATCGGTGTTTGGACTGATCCCATTTGCAGATGTGGTGCGGCGCTCTTTTTTCCAGACCGTGGATGGCAGTTTCGTCGGGATCAGTAACTACGTGCAGGTGATAAAAAATGATGCGTTTAATCTTGCAGCGAAAAATACACTGCGTTTTGTGGTCACCTGTATACCATGCCTGTTGCTATTATCGCTGATCCTGGCACTGCTGTTGCAGCAGGTTTTGATTTTGGCAGAGAAAAAGAAAAAACACCGGGATGTGACGATGGAACAGTTTTACCGGGGCAGTGCAGCGGCACTTAAAAGTATGTATCTGCTTCCGATGGCAATCCCGGCGGCAAGTGTGGTCGTACTGTGGAAGATTCTTTTTGACAGCCACGGATTTGTGAACAGTGCGATCCATGCGCTGTCAGGAATGAGCGGAATCGGGCAGATTTTAAACGTTTTGTCGGTGCAGGAGGTAGACTGGATGAACACCGATGCCGCATTTGGAATCCTCGTATTCAGCTATGTCTGGAAATATTTAGGATACGATATTGTGCTCTGGATGGCGGGGCTTTCTGCAATCCCGCAGGGGATTTATGAGGCGGCAGAGATGGACGGAGCCGGAAAATGGAAAACGTTTTTCTATATCACACTTCCGAATCTCCGCCCGGTGGCATTTACCGTTGTCATTTTGTCGGTTTTAAATTCATTTAAGGCGTTCCGGGAGGTTTACATGGCAGCGGGCAGCTATCCACAGGAAAATATTTATCTGTTGCAGCATGTGTTCAACAACTGGTTCCAGACGCTCTCGGTGGATAAGATGGCGGCGGCATCTGTGATGCTCGCGTTTGTAATTGCGGTGTTTGTGCTGCTACTTGAGCGAAGCTGGGAGCGGAAAGGATAATGAACAGGAGACAGCAGATAAAAAGGAAGATGTACAATATAAATACAGAAAGAAGAATCTCATGAAGAGAATAATAATAACAGGAATACTGATTCTGGCGGCAGGCTTGTGTCTTGCTCCGGTTCTCTTTCTGCTTGTCGGCACTTTTATGGGAAACCATGAAATCTATACGTGCATCGCACCTGCACTCGGAAAGGGAGATGGGCTTGCTATCTGGCATCTTCTGCCACAATACCCGACGTTGCAGAATGTTGTGGAGCTTCTTTTCGATTCACCGGAATATTTTCAGATGTTCTGGAACTCGATTTTTTACACGGGGGCAATTCTGGCAGGGCAGATGCTTTTTGGCATGCCGGCAGCGTGGGGGCTGGCGCGGTATTCTTTCCGCGGAAGAAAAACAGTTTACCGGCTGTTCATTCTCGTGATGATGATGCCGTTTCAGGTCACGATGTTGTCGCAGTATCTGGTGTTAAACCGTCTGGGAATGCTGGACAGACCGCAGGCAGTCGTTTTGCCCGGAATTTTTGCAACGTTTTCCGTCTTTATTATGTACCGCTTTTTCCGTGGAATACCGGAAAATGTCATGGAGGCGGCACGTATGGACGGGGCGGGAGAATTCCAGATTTTTTTGCGGATCGGCATACCGCTTGGAAGTCCGGGCATCCTGTCGGCACTGGTATTTTCGTTTTTGGACTGTTTTAGCATGTTAGAGCAGCCGATGACGTTTTTGAAAACAAAAAGTCTCTGGCCGTTGTCACTTTTTCTGCCGGAGATCACGAGCCGGAACGCAGGATTTTCACTCTGTGCATCACTGGTGACGATCCTGCCCGCGATGTTTGTTTTTCTGGCAGGACAGGACTATCTGGAGCAGGGAATTGCGATGGCGGGAGCGAAGGAATAGTGCAGGAGCAGAATGTAATTGAGAATATGAAAAATATAAGAAAAAACAAAAATTCGGAAAATGAAATAGCAGTAACCGGAAAATCGGGAATTTTCTGGTTAAAAGGGCTGGCTGGTTTACTTGCGGTCATGCTGGTTTTCACGATTGCATCGCGGGTGGTGGCATCCATCACTGTCCCACAGGTAACGGCATCAGCTCCGTCATCCGGAAAGATCGAGCACACGGTTATGGCATTGGGAACCGTGGAGGCAGGCGGCGAGAAAGCGATTGTCACAGAGGAAGGAATTCTGGTTGCACAGGTCAATGTGCATACGGGAGAAAGCATCGGGGAAGGAGAAACTCTTTTTGCACTTGATATGGACAGTCTGGAAGATCAGATTTATGAGCTGCAGAACCAGATCAAAAAGCTTCAGCTTGAAAATGATTCCCTGAAGAAAAATAAAGCGCAGGCAGACGCAAAGCAGCAGCTGGAGTTAAAGCGTGCGCAGGAAGATTATGAGGAAACGATAGCGAAGAATACAGTTTCCGATGGGAAGGCAAATGAGGCATTGCAGAAAGCGGCGGATGCAAAAAGTCAGGCAGAGAAGGAATTAAACAGTGCGAAGGATGCACTCGCACAGGCGGAGAAGGAGCTGAATGCAGTCAAAGAGGAACTGCAAAATGTGAAGGATGCAGCTGCGGCAGAGCAAAGTAAAGATACCGCAGATCAGACAGGCGAAGCAGAAAAGAAAGATACAAATTCAACCATAACACAGAAGCTCCAGCAGTTAGAAGAAGCTGTGCAGGAAAAGCAGAACACATACGACACAATTCAGGCAAAAGTTACTGAAAAGCAGGCGGCACTTGACTCTGCCAGCGTCGCATTAGAGGAGAAGCAGGAACAGCTGGAATCCAATACAAGTACTGCAGAGGATGCAAAGAAAGCCGCAGAGCGCGCGGTAGAAGATGCAGGTCTGTCTGCAGACATCGATCACACGCAGGAAATCAACGCCATTTCTTTAGAGCAGTTCCAGAAACAGTTAGAAAAGCTGAAAATCCTAAAGCAGCAGAACGGAGAGATAACTGCACCATCCTCCGGGATTATTACAAAAGTATGTGTGGAAACCGGGCAGAAAACAACAGACACGGCGGCAGTTGTCATGAGCGATGAGCAGAGTGGACTTTTTTTTACTACGACAACGGACAGCAAAAACAGGGAATATCTCTCAGTGGGAGATAATGCAACGATTACCGGTGTCGGTAAGGAAACGTCTGATTGCAGCATTGTTTCCCTGGAAACATCTAAAGACGGAAGCAGCATAAAAGTGTCAATTGCTATGCAGGGGGATGATTTCTTGCCGGGTGAGAGCGCACAGATGACTGCCACAAGAAAATCGGAAATCTATGATTACCTTGTGCCGGTTACAGCCGTTTGGCAGGAAAATAACAAAGCGTATGTGTTACTCTTAGAGATGGAAAATACAGTGCTCGGAGAGCAGTATATCGCGAGGAAGGCGGAAGTGCAGATTTTAGATAAAAACAGCAGTTATGCAGCGGTAAGCGGAAACTCACTGAGTGCGGACTGCCAGATCATCACAGATTCTGATCGGACGGTTGGAAACGGGGATGTTGTGCGGATGACGGAGTAAGGACAGAACAATGAAAAAAATAAGTTACGGAAAAGGGATTGCAAGTCTGGCTTTTGGATTATTTGGAGCTGTATTTTTGGTATTTGCATGCGTTTATCATAATAAAACAGAGGATTTTTCCAATATCATCACAATCCAGTCTGGGGAAGACAAGTTTACCCAGAGCGAAATAGCGTCAATCCGGCAGGATACGGCATCCGCAGAGACATTCACAGCGTGGACAGAGCAGAAAAATCAGACAGTTCGTGCTACGATAAACGAACGGAGCAGCAACGCGGATATTTTGTTACTCTGTGGAGATTCCCACTCCGTCCTTCCGTGGGGAAAAAATCTGCCGGAAAGCGACACAGAGGGCTGCATCCTAGGTGCATCCTTAGCGGAGCAGTTGTTTGGTGGAACAGAGGTGGAAGGACAGCAGATCCTATACAACGGAAGAGAGCTTACTGTGCGCGGTATCGTAAAAGAACCACAAAATATAATGCTATGTCAGAGCGCTGCAAACGATGAGACAGCTTCCGGAACACAAACTGGAAGCAACGGAAATCAGCAGACAGGCTCATCAGAAAATAATCAACAGGAAATCTGCTATGATAAAATCAGTCTGCTCTATACAGACAAGTCGAAAGCGATTAACAGGACTGCGGCAGAATTTATCAGCAGATATGGATTAGACGGTCAGATCCTTCATTACGAATACAAACGAAATCTAAGCTGGTTTACAGACCTGATCCCGGGAAAATGGTCCGACTTTTCCGGCTGGAAGGAGAATTTGAAAACACTGCAAAGTGATGAAAAAATATTAAAGCAGTGCGAGAAGAGCACGGTCGAAAGCCTTTATTTGGAATGGATCTGGAAAAGAAACAATTGTTTCCTGATGTGTCTTGTTATGGCAGAGTTGTTATAATAGCTCCAGAGGTGGTATATAAGTGAGAGGGGCACTGAAACTTGTAATTTGAAATACGTTATGTTAGTATAAATTACATCAGTGAACATTCCTCACTGATACAGTTTTTAAATAACAGTATATTTTAAAAGTAAGACTCCGGAGGTTATCAAATACATGAGACATTGATATTTTTCTAATTCAATGATGGAAAAACTGGCAGAGATCAAAGATGGCACAGTTTTTAAATCAGGTTACAGACAGATGTAATCTTTTTTTGGTTACAAAAAAAGAAGATCGGTCAACTGATCACGAATTAGAAAAAAAGGAGATATCTCATGAAAAAATTAAAATTTGATAGTTATGATGGAGTCTGTTTTTTGAATGGACTTGTCTTTTTTGCGCCGGTTGCGTTGCTGGTAAGAACGCAGGCTGGTGTGTCAGAACACGTATTTTTCATCCTTCAGGCATTATTGTCTGGCGTGATTTTTCTGGGGGAAATTCCAACAGGATTTATAACAGATAAAATTGGATACCGGAAATCCCTGATCCTGGCACAGGTGTTGCTGCTTGGCGCGAGAAGTTTATTGCTTGCAGCCTTTGTGAGCCGGTCACTTGCACTGTTCGTCGTGGAGGCAGTTGTAGAGGGAATTGCGGCGTGCTTTACCTCCGGGACGGGAAGCGCGTATTTGTACGCTCTTTATGGAGAAAACGGATATCTTGCAAAAACGGCACACGCAGGAAATTTCGGAACAGCAGGTTTTATCATCAGTACAGTTGCGTATGCCGGGATTTATAAAATAAGCGGTATGGAAGGTTTGTTGATTACAACTGTAGTCATGGATATTATAGCGGTTGTATGCTCGTTCTTCCTGAGAAGTGAAAGCAGTAAAACCATAATTGCAGATAGAAAGGAAGTACAGATTTTAGCGATATTTAAAAACAAAAAAGCATTTCTGTTTGTGATTTCGCTGGCGATTTTCAGTATCGCATGGCTTCTGATCAACTTCTTTTATGTGGTAAAACTTGAAAACTGCGGTTTGCCGGTAGAATGGATGTCATTGATCATTTTGAGCTATTCAGCCGTACAGATGCTGGCAGAACCCATTTTAGGAAAATTGTCTGACGGAAAAAACGGAAAGTCCAGTAGGGAAAAACTGCCCGCAGTTACAGCTACCACAGCAGGGGTGGCATTTCTTCTTTTTGGAGTGGTAAAATTCAGGGCAGCCGTACTGCTTCTAATGCTGATATTGCCGTTGCTTTTAAATCTTCCGGAATATCTGCTGATGGATCTGGAAAATCAGTTTGTGGACGAAGCGGAGTGTGGCAGCCAGCGTGCGGCAACGCTGTCTGTGCTTAATATGGGAGTGAATCTGGTGGAGATTCTGACGCTGTCAGCCTCAGCATTTTTGACAAAAATCGGAATACAGTGGTGCTTTGTGTTTGTGGGATGCTTTCTGATGGCGATAGCGCTTCTATTTGCCAGAATACAAAAATAGAAGGAGCGAAAACCGCTTCCTTCTATCAAAATGATCCGTAATTTTACCACAGACCTAATACGTGTTGCATCAGCAAACTCATACAGGTAATACCGATCCAGCAGCTGAATCCAAGAAGCAAAGGCTTGGCTCCTGTTTTCACTAATTTCACAATATTGGTATTCAGACCAATTGCACTCATGGCAAGAACGATGAAAAACTTGCTCAAAGTTTTTAGCGGATTGAAAACAGCTGCAGGAACACCGAAGTTCACTGCTATTGTTGTAATAATGGATGCAATTATAAAATAGAGAATGAACATTGGAAAAATCTTTTTAAAATCCACTTTATTATGATCCGTTTGTTCCCTTCTGGTTCGAAGAAAAGCAAGGACAAGCGTGATTGGAATAATTGCCAGTGTTCTTGTAAGTTTTACGGTGACAGCTTTATCCAAAGTCGCCGAACCAAGGTTGTACATGGAATCCCAGGTGGAGGCAGCAGCGGTAACGGAAGAGGTGTCATTCACAGCAGTTCCGGCAAAAATACCGAAAGCTTCTCCGCTTGTCTGGGAAAAACCAAGAACGGTACCAAGCATAGGAAAAAATAAAGCGGCAAGCATATTGAAAAAAAAAATGACAGAAATTGATTGTGCAACTTCCTCATCATCAGCGTCAATGACAGGAGCAGTAGCTGCAATTGCGGAGCCTCCGCAGATCGAGGAACCTACACCGATGAGTGTGGAGATTTTTCCGGGAACATGAAGGATTTTATGTAATACCCAGGCTACAACAAGGGATGTTGTGATCGTTGCAAGAATGATTGGAAGCGATTGTTTTCCTGTCTGCAGGATGACAGAGAGATTCATTCCAAAACCAAGTAAAATAACAGCATATTGCAGGATCTTTTTGGATACAAATGTGATGCCGCTCTGTAGAGCAGATTTATCGCTGACCAATAATGTAATGACCATTCCTAGGAGGATCGCAAAGACAGGACCACCTACAATTGGGAAAATTTTTCCTAAAATCCAGCTTGGAATCGCGATTATCAGGCATAACAGCACACCTTTCCAATTTTTCTTAATAAAATTCATATTCATAACCTCACTAAAAATATTTTGATTCTTATGGGTTCCTATGATAGCATAAACACATAGAGATGAAAAGTAACAAGCCAAAATAAAAGGAGCAGTCATGCAGACAAAAGGAAAGAAAAAAATCATAGATAATGCGGGAGCATTGCAGAAAAAATACGCATGGAAATCACAGAAAACGCAGGATACAAAGAAAGCGCCGCAGGATACAAAGAAACCGGCAGCAGTCTGTCCGTATGCAAAAAAATGTGGCGGCTGTGATTATCAGGGAATGTCCTACGAACAACAGCTGCAGGAAAAACAGACCTATGTGCGCAAAAACATTGGGGATTACTGTAAAGTTCTGCCGATCATCGGAATGGAAAATCCGTATCATTACAGAAATAAAGTACACGCAGTGTTTGATGTGGAGCGCAGGGGAAAACATGCAAACGGAGGCAGACGTACCGCAGGAAACGGACACGCAAAGGCGGCACCGGGCGGCGTGATCTCCGGTGTATACAAGGCCGGAACCCATGAGGTCATCAACATTGATTCCTGTGAGATCGAGGATGAGCTTTCAAGCGCTATCATCCGTGATATCAGAGGACTTTTACATTCATTTAAAATAAAAACTTATGATGAGGACACCGGATACGGTCTGCTCCGGCATGTTCTCGTGCGCCGTGGTTTTCACAGCGGCGAGGTGATGGTAGTGCTGGTGCTCGGTTCCCCGATTCTTCCATCCAAAAATAATTTTGTGAAAGCATTGCGGAAGCTTCATCCTGAAATAACTACAGTTGTGGTTAACATAAATGATAAACAGACCAGCATGGTTCTCGGAGAAAAGGAAACTGTTATTTATGGAAAAGGTTATATTGAAGATACGCTCTGTGGCTGTACCTTCCGTATTTCGCCAAAATCATTTTATCAGGTGAATCCGGTACAGACAGAGATCCTTTATAACAAAGCGATCACATATGCGGGACTGACCGGAAAAGAGAAAGTGATCGATGCATATTGTGGAACCGGAACGATCGGTCTGATCGCTGCGTCCAAGGCAAAAGAAGTGATCGGCGTGGAGTTAAACCGTGATGCTGTGAAGGATGCGGTCATCAATGCAAAACGGAACAATATCAAAAATGAACAGTTCTACAATGCAGACGCCGGAAAATTTATGGTGGAGCTGGCAGAGCAGAACAAAAAAGTGGATGTCGTATTCATGGATCCACCGAGAGCGGGAAGCGATGAGGCATTTTTATCCTCAGTAGTAAAACTTGCACCGAAAAAAGTGGTCTACGTGTCATGCAACCCGGAGACACTTGCGAGAGATTTAAAATATCTCACAAGACATGGGTATCAGGCTGTCGAGTGCCAGCCTTGCGACATGTTTCCGTTCACGAAACATGTGGAGGCAATTTGTCTTTTGTCAAAGAAATTTTGATTTGTGTGGATATGCGAGCCTTTTTCGAGACAATGATTGAGAGAAAAAAGAAAGTATTAGGATGAATTAAGAAAAACTTGTAAAGATATATTGTAAATGATACAATATCCGAAAAGTCGGAAAAAGAGGCTGTATCATGAATATATACGAAAAGATTTTTGCAAGACTAGAAGAAATAAATATGAGTCAGATTGAACTGTCCCGAAGGACAGGCATTGCTACTAGTACAATTAGTGATTGGCGAAAGAAACAGATAAATCCATAGGCAGACAAGCTAGTTGCGATTTGTAAGGCACTGGATATGTCGCTTGTTGATTTACTGTGTGATGAAGAAGATAAGAAGAATGAATTTTCAAGAGCAGACTATGTAGTTGGCGAGCAGTTTATAATTGATAGTATTATGATGTCTTCTGGAGAAATGAAAAGACGAGTATTCAGTTATCTCGAACGATGGATACGAAAGCAAGAAATTAAGCTGCCAACAGGTAATATTTCCGTCATATCAGATGCAGAAGGGAAAAAAGTTGTTGTTATTAACGATCTTAGATTTAAGAGAAGCAAAAATGTTGACTGGAATATGGTAGAGAATTATTTGAAAGAATATATAGGCTCTTGTACAGAAATCCTTGACACAAATGAATTGATTTATATTGGGAGTGACTTCCCCGATGAGTACTCGCATTCAAAAGATACCAAGGTATTAAGAGGACCAAATGAATATGCAAAAGCGAATGCTTCTGTGGCAATTAGGGAGTTGATTCAAATTGCTGCTAATAAGACTTTTTCAGAAAATAAAAAAAGTAAGCACAATAGTAAAGCAAAGTATGGATGGTATCGCTATGATACTAGATTTGCTGTTCCTAAATACAATAATGGTGGTGAATTAACAGGATATAGTATTTTTAAAGGCAGAATGGTAATAAGACATGCCCAAGATAATAAATTATATTTATATGATATTTTGAGAATAAAAAAAGAAACGAGTGAGCCGCTTGAGTAAAAACTGTACGGTTGAAAAACTCATTTCCTGCGATTTATACTATATCAAAATAGTGTAGTTGTCAATCCGAATTTCAATTTAGAGGGATACATCCTTTTCTATGCCTTTTTGTGAAAAAGCAAGAGTCATTGCTGCCTCGTATATTTACCCATTCTCCCCACGTATAATAATAATATCATTTAATTTCAAAATCGTGTCTTTTTGCGGAAGCACAGACAGATCATCACAAAGCACAAGAAAAATGGTGACCTGCTGTGCTTCTTCGATTTCTTCTACCGTTTTTCCGGCAAAACGTCTGTCCACAAAAATTTCCGCAATCTCCTTGATATCGGCATCTTTGAGATTGGAGATGCTGCTTTTCCGCTGATACTGTTCCACGAAACCTGCACTGATGATACCGGTTGGGATTGCAACCGCACCAACGCCTAAGTAAGCGATACAGATTGCCATAATGCGCCCAAGTGTTGTAATCGGGTAAATATCACCGTAACCGACGGTGAGAAGCGTTGACATGCTCCACCAGATACCGCTGAAAGCGTTGCGGAATACCTCAGTCTGTGCATCGTGTTCTACGCTGTACATGCACAGACTGCTGGCAAGCATGAGAATCAGCACAATAAAAACAGAGGAGATGATCTGATTTCTTTTTTCATATAAAACAGTTGTGATTACGTTGAAAGAGTCATATTTGGCATTCAGACGGAACAGGTGGAAAATTCTTGCCACGCGCAGCATACGGAAAATGACAAACCCGGACAGGAAAAAAGCAGGAATGATCGTGAACAGATCCACAATACCATCAAAAGAAACGAGGAAACGGATCGTGGCTTTGGACTTGCTCATTCCCGGATACAGATAATTTGCAGTCCAGATACGAAGGTCATATTCAATACAGAATATAAAAACAGTCACAGCTTCCACAACAAAGAACAGTCCTGAAAAAGATGCCAACTGGTCAAAAGTCTGTAAAAAAGTGACAAGAATATTGCGGACAATGGTGATTGTGATAAAAATATCAAAAGCGCGGCTGAGGCGGTTGCTCTTGTCGCCGATCTGAATAATGTTAAAGATTTTTTCCTTCATATCAATGTTCCTTCTGGTGGAGTGTTACAGCGTTAAAGACTGGGTGGAAATGCTGTTAAAAATAAGCTGGAAAGTTGCCTTTTTGGACTCTTCCAGATGAACAGTCATCTGTTCAGCAGCCTCCTTCCAGTCGTTGCGCAGGCATGCCCGGATAATGTCAAGATGTTCCTGAAAAGTGTCGTCTAATCGTTTCTCGGAAATATTCCCGGTCATATAGCGGAAACGTTCTGCCTGTGTTTGTATCATATTGTAGTTTTGATGGATATAAGTGTTTGGGCACGCATCGACAACGAAGTTGTGAAATTCCGTATCTAATTCGTAAAAATAATCATTATTATTATAGCAGTTATGATTCGTTTTACTGGAACTGAAAATATTATAAAAATCTTTTAACCGCTCCACAGAGAGGGCATTACCATAATTTAAAAGAATATACGGCTCATATAATTGCCGTACTTCAAAAATCATATTGATTGTATTAATGGAAAGAGGCATTACGATAATGCCTTTTTTTGGTTTTATTTCAATTAATCCCTCCTGCTCTAAACGGCTTAGCGCATCACGGACCGGTGTGCGGCTCAGACCTAATTCAGTAGTGAGAAGTTCTTCATTTAAAAAAGTTCCCGGTGCATATTCACAGGTTACGATCTTTTGGCGGATCGTATTGTAAGCCTGTGTTTTTAAATTCATTTTTGACATAACAGATACTCCCATAACAAGAAAATAATATTAAATATTCTTTTTCATTCTAGCATACGGACAAAATAAACACAACAGATTCACAAATGAGCTGCCAAAATGAATGCGAAGCCTGCCTGATGAGGGGGTAACGAAAGTGAATTGTGCATTATTGACAAAATATGATAAAGAATTATTTGCAACATGTACAATTGACATGTAAATAACATGATATTATAATCTGATGTATACAACATAGTATGTAACGATAAGTACAAAGACAGAAACATAAAAAGCATACAAAAGGATAAGAGGAGGATGACACATGAAAGCAATGTATATCAACGCACCAGGCGAAGTGGAAATCAAGGAGATCGATATGCCGGTGAGAAAAGAAGGAGAAGTATTATTAAAACTTTTATATGGAGGAATTTGTGGAAGTGATCTTGGATCATACCGTGGAACATTTGCATATTTTGATTATCCGAGAATTCCGGGACACGAATTTTCAGCCGAAGTCATTGAGGCAGATGAGAACAATGAATATGGGATCAAACCGGGAATGATCGTTACCTGTAATCCATATTTTAACTGCGGACATTGTTATTCCTGCACACATGGGATCGTAAATGCATGTATGGATAATCAGACCATGGGATGCCAGCGGGATGGAGCTTTCCGCGAGTACATCACAATGCCGGTAGAAAGAGTGTATGACGGAAAAGGTCTGGATCCGAAAACCTTAGCAGCAATCGAACCGTTCTGTATCAGTTATCATGGTGTCAGCCGTGCAAATGTCAAAGAGGGAGATAAAGTGCTTGTAGTCGGAGCCGGAACGATCGGTGTACTTGCAGCCATCGCAGCAAAAGCAAAAGGCGCAACAGTTTATATTTCAGACGTATCCGAAGGTAAGCTTGAAATGGCAAAAGAGTTCGGCGTAGACGGAACATTGCTGAATGATTCACCGGAGCATTTTGACAAAGGAGTGGCAGAGCTTACAGAGGGAAATGGATTTGATGTGACGATCGAGGCTGTAGGACTTCCATCTACTTTCCAGAATTGTATTGATGCATGTTGTTTCGGTGGACGCATGGTATTGATCGGAGTCGGAAAAAAGAATCTGGATTTCAACTTCACACTGATCCAGAAAAAAGAACTGAATGTATTTGGTTCGAGAAATGCATTGAAAAAAGACTTCTTAGAGTTGATCGATCTTGTTCATGAGGGCAAAGCTCCACTGGAAAAGATCATCACAAATGTCTATCCGTTTGAGGATGCAGCAAAGGCTTTTGCAGACTTCGCAAACAATCCGGGAGACATGTTAAAAGTAGTTTTTGATTTTTCCGGTATTAACAAATAAAAAGTCAGAAACGGTTGGAGAAAAAGGAGGTTTTACACTATGAGATTAAAAAAGATGACAGCAGTGATACTGTCAGGCCTGATGTTATTGCCTTTAACTGCCTGTGGAAGCGCCAGCCAGACAGGATCGGATGCAGCATCGTCCGTAGAACCGGAGATTGTATTGGATGTGGCATTTGAGAATAACAGCAGTGAACCGATCGGCGCAGGATGGGAGAGAGCACAGGAGATCATAAAAGAAAAGTCCGGTGGAAAAATGGCGATTGAAGTGTACCCGGATTCACAGCTGGGAGATAAATCATCTTTGATTGATTCCATGCTTTTGGGAGAGCCAGTATGCACGCTTGCAGACGGAGCGTTTTATGCAGATTATGGGATCAAGGACATGGGAATATTATTTGGACCATTTCTCTTTGATGACTGGGATCAGTGCTGGACATTGATTGAATCAGACTGGTATGAGGATCAGTGCAAAAAGCTGGAAGAAAAAGGATTAAAAATTATCGCTTCCAACTGGATGTATGGAGAACGCCATACACTTACCAATGTTCCGGTAAACAGTGTAGATGATCTGAAAGGATTAAAAATCCGCGTACCATCCAATGAGATACAGTCATATGGATTTGATGTCCTCGGAGCAACCTCTACCGGTATGGCATTAGGAGATGTTTATCAGGCATTGCAGACAAAGACAATTGATGGTGCGGAGAATCCAATCGCTACCCTGTATGGAAGAAAGCTGCATGAAGTGGCTCCATATCTGATTCTGGACGGACATGTTAAAAACTTCACAACATGGGTGGTGTCAGCTGACTGGTTTAACAGCCTCACAGAGGAACAGCAGAACTGGCTTGTTGAGACGGCACAGGAAGCCGGAGAATACAACAATCAGGTATTGCAGGAGGCGGAGCAGGAGTATTTACAGCTGATGGTCGACGAGGGAGTGACCGTTGTCGATCCATCTGAGGAAGTGCTGGAAGGTTTCCGGGAAAAAGCAGCTTCATTTTATGAGATGGGAGACCGTTTCGGATGGTCAGACGGACTGTACGATACAGTGCGCAAGGCAATGGGAGCAGAGGAATAGGAGAGGATGAGCATGGAAAATAAGAAAAAGAGCAAATGGAGTTTTTTAGCGAATTTAGATGTTATCGTAGCATCTGTTATTCTGGCGATCCTGATCATATTAACATTTGCCGGGGTTATCTGGCGTTATGTGTTTCATGCACCATTTACATGGTTAGAGGAAGTTCAGACATCCTGTATGGTGTGGATCACATTTGCGGCAGCAGGTGCGGCATTCCGGAATGGTAACCATGTTGCAATCGAGATGATCGTGGATCTCATGCCGGAAAAAGTACAAAAGGTAATGGAGATCATGATTGCAGTTATTGTGGTTGTGATATTAGGTTTCCTATTTGTACAGACCATTCCGTATTTGAAGATATTTCTGGAAAGTGGACGTTCCACCAGTATGTTACATATTCCTTACATTGTAGTGTATGGCATTTCACTTTTTTCCTATGTGGATATGGTGATCAGTTTTATTTACAGCATACTTCATGGCGTAAAATCAGAGGCAAAGGAGGCAGCAGGCAGCGATGAGTGATATTCTTTTATTGGCAGCAATCGTAATGTTGGTACTTTTATTTTTGAAGGTGCCTGTATATTTGGCAGTATTGGGCGGCTCTATGGTGTATTTTGCACTGAACCCGCATGTGAGTGCAGCAGTGTTTGCACAGCAGACGATTATCGGAACTGAAAAAATTTCACTGCTGGCAATTCCATTTTTTGTCTGCGCCGGAATTTTTATGAATTACACCGGAGTCACGAAAAGGATCATGGATTTCTGTGAGGTTGTGACAGGCAGACTTCCGGGTGGACTTGCACAGGTCAATGTCCTTCTCTCAACAGTCATGGGAGGTCTGTCAGGTTCTAATATTGCGGATGCCGCAATGGAATCCAAAATGATGGTTCCGGAAATGACAAAAAAAGGATTTTCCCTTGAATTTTCCAGTGTTGTGACAGCAGCGTCCTCAATGATCACCCCGTTGATCCCACCAGGAATCGCAATGATCCTCTACGGATGTATTGCAAACGTATCCATCGGAAAACTGTTTATGTCAGGTCTTGGGGTTGGGGCATTGCTCTGCATCACCATGATGATATTAGTTGGGGTTATCTCAAAAAAACGTGGATATGGTAACATTTCCACAGAGAAAATGACATGGTCACGCTTCTGGAAGGCATTTAAACCTGCAATTTTACCGCTTTTACTTCCAATCATTATCATTGGAGGTATCAGAATTGGTGTGTTCACTGCAACAGAGGCAGGAGCAGTTGCTATCATTTACGCAGCTTTTCTTGGATTACTTTATAAAGAGATGCATATCAAAGACATGATTCAGGGGTTAAAAGAGACTGCCTGCACAACAACGTCCATTATGCTGATCGTTTCCGCAGCATCTGTATTCTCGTGGATCCTGACAAAAGAGCAGATTCCACAGGCTCTGACTGCATGGATGCTTGCAAACATTCACAGTAAATTTGTATTCCTGATCGTTGTGAATATTTTCCTTCTGATCGTCGGAATGTTTATCGAGGGAAATGCTTCCATGATCATTCTTGTTCCATTGCTTGCACCGATCGCAAAAGCATATGGCATTAACGAGATCCAGTTTGCAATGATCTACATCTTTAATAATGCGATCGGAGCACTTTCACCACCTATGGGAACATTGATGTTCGTAACCTGTTCCATCACAAAATGTAAGACGGCAGCGTTTATTAAGGAAGCAGTTCCATTCTACATTCTGCTGATCGTAAACCTGTTGCTCCTCACATGGTTTGAGCCATTTACAACATTTCTTGTAAATTTAGTTTATTAGTTTAAATAGAAAATGCGGCTGCCACATAAATATGTGCAGTCCATTTTCCATATCAGTGATAAAAAAGAAAGGGAATAAATAATGGAAAAATTAAATTATGATGTAATAAAAAAAGTTGGCTATGACGGATATCTTCTGAAAGAAGCACCGGAAAAAGTGATGCAGTTTGGAGAGGGAAATTTCCTGCGTGCGTTTGTTGATTACTGGTTCGACCTTGCAAATGAAAAAGCGGACTGGAATGGAAAATGCTGTCTCGTCCAGCCAATCGCACAGGGTCTGAGCGACATGATCAATGAGCAGGAAGGACTCTACACGTTATATCTGCGCGGAAGTGAAAACGGTCAGAAAGTGGATGACAAGCGTGTGATCTCCAGCGTGAGCCGCTGCTTAAACCCATATGAAAAAGCAGGCTACGAGGCAATGATGGAATTAGCAGCCAGCGATGAACTTGAGATCATCGTTTCCAATACAACAGAAGCGGGAATCCAGTATGACCCTTCCTGCAAAAAAGATGACTGCCCACCATCAAGTTTCCCGGCAAAACTGACACAGGTGCTGTACCATCGTTATCAGGCAGGAAAAAAAGGGATCATCATGTTAGCCTGCGAGCTGATCGACAACAATGGAAAAGAGCTGTTAAAATGTGTCAACCAGTACATCGAACAGTGGGGACTTGAGGACGGATTTAAAAAATATGTCAATGAGGACTGTACTTTCTGCGGCTCTCTTGTTGACCGTATCGTGCCGGGACGCATCCGTGATGAGAAAGAGGTAGCGGAGTTAGAACAAAAACATGGTTACACAGATCCGTTATTGGATGTCGGAGAAGTATTTGGCGTATGGGTCATCGAAGGTGACGAAAAGTTAAATGATGTCCTTCCTTTCAAAAAGGCAGGACTTTCCGATAAAGTATTTGTTGTGCCGGATATGAGTCCATATAAAAAGAGAAAGGTGCGCATTTTGAACGGAGCGCACACCGGGTTCGTGCTTGGCGCATATCTCGCAGGAGAAAATATTGTGCGTGACTGCATGCATGACGACGTCATCAAAGGTTTTATGAACAAAATGCTTTATGAGGAGGTAATTCCGACACTTCCATTAGATAAAGACGATCTGCTGAAATTTGCAGCAGCAGTTTCAGACAGATTTAACAATCCATTTGTAAATCATGAATTAATGAGTATCTCTTTAAATTCAACATCAAAATGGAAAGCGCGCAACATGCCTTCTTTTTTGGAATATATCAAAGAACAGGGAAAACTTCCTGTGTGCCTGACAATGTCTCTGGCTGCCTATATCGCCTTTTACAGCAATGACATTCAGGAATTGACAGATGCGGGACTCATCTGCAGACGTCCGGCAGGAAACGAATATACCGTAAGCGATGACAGATGGGTGCTGGAATTTTATTATGAACACCGGGATGCATCTGCGGCGGAACTGGTGCATGAAGTGCTTACAAATAAAAAAATGTGGGATCAGGATCTGACCGGAATCGAAGGATTAGAGAAAGCGGTCACAGAGGATCTTGAGAAAATACGCAGGGAAGGAGCAAAGGCTGCTTATGCAGGCTGCCTGTAAATGCTTATGAAGACGATACAGATAGCACCGGTGGATAATGTGGCAGTTGCACTCTGCCCGATCAATGCAGGAGAGACCGTACAGTCCGGCGATCTGAGTCAGGTCGTGGTGACAGAGGCAATCCCGCAGGGACATAAGATCGCTTTGAAAAATATTGCAAAAGAAGAGAATATTATCAAATATGGCTTTGTGATCGGACATGCAACGACAGACATTCCGGCAGGAAGCTGGGTACATACGCATAACATGGCGACGAATCTGTCCGGTGAAATTGAATATTCCTATCATCCGGAACTTAAGCAGCCGGCATCAGAAAAACCGGAGTGTTTTAACGGATTCCGCAGGAAAGACGGACGTGCAGCGATCCGGAATGAGATCTGGATCATTCCGACAGTAGGGTGTGTCAATGACGTTGCTAAGAGAATGACAGCACTCAATCAGGATCTCGTGACCGGAACAATAGACGGTCTGTATACATTTGATCATCCATTTGGATGCAGCCAGACGGGACATGACCATGCACAGACCAGAAAGCTTCTGGCGGCGCTTGTGCGCCATCCCAATGCAGCAGCAGTACTTGTATTGGGACTTGGATGTGAGAATCTGACACATGAACAGTTCGTGGAGGAACTGGGCGATTATGATGCGGACAGAGTCAAATTCTTAACCTGTCAGGAAGTGGAGGATGAATTTGAAGCTGGAAGAAAATTATTGGAAGAATGTGCAGCCTATGCCGGACAGTTCCACAGGGAACCGATCCCGGTGAGCGAGCTTGTAGTCGGGATGAAATGCGGCGGTTCTGACGGACTTTCCGGTATCACGGCAAACCCGGCAGTAGGCCGTTTCAGCGACATGCTTGTGGCAAGAGGCGGTTCCACAGTTCTGACAGAAGTACCGGAAATGTTTGGTGCAGAGGGATTTTTAATGAACCGCTGTATTAATAAAGAGGTGTTTGAAAAAGCTGTCAGTATGATCAACGGATTCAAAAATTATTTTATAAGCCATAACGAGGTCGTATACGACAACCCAAGCCCGGGAAACCGCCAGGGTGGTATTACAACGCTCGAAGACAAGTCCTGCGGCTGCGTACAAAAAGGCGGTACAGCCCCGATCATGGATGTGATTGGATATGGGGACGCTGTTGTGACAAAGGGATTAAATATGCTTTATGGACCTGGAAACGATCTTGTATCAGCAACGGCGATGACAGCAGCAGGAGCGCACCTGATCCTGTTCACAACAGGACGTGGTACACCATTCGGAGCGCCGGCTCCGACATTGAAGCTGTCCACGAACAGCCGGCTTGCGGAAAATAAAAAAGGATGGATCGATTTTGATGCAGGCCCGATCGTTGAAGGAGAATCCATTGACGACGCAGCAAAACGTCTGTTACAGCTGGTGATCGAAGTTGCCAATGGAAAAGAAACACAGACTGAGAAGCGTGGATACAGAAGCATTTCCATTTTTAAGGATGGGGTTGTTTTGTAAAAGGAATCTTAATAAGCAGGGATATCATTCCAGAAAACAGGGGTACACAATGTGTGTCCTGCAATCTTGGAATATCCCTGCTTTATTTTGCTTTTTAGTAAAAGGTCTGTTATGATTAAGAAAATAATGTGTTTTTATATGTAAGCATAAGAGGAAATGACATGATAACAACAGTTTTATTAGATTTAGATGATACCATTCTTGATTTCCACAAGGCAGAAAAGGAAGCGCTGAAAAAAGCACTGCAAAAAGTTGGAGTGGAGCCAACAGAAAAATTGCTGGCGAGGTACAGTGAGATCAATCAGGCACAATGGAAAAAGTTAGAACTCGGTGAGTTGACGCAGGAGGAAGTGAAAATAAGCCGTTACCGGATCTTTTTTGAAGAATATGGGATAACAGCTTCGCCGGAAGAAACTGCGAAATGTTACGAGCAGAATCTTGCATATGAACACGAAAAAGTGGACGGCGCGCTTGAACTTTTACAGGAATTGCACGGTAAGTACAGACTGTATGCTGCATCCAATGGAACTTATGAAGTGCAGAGAAGGCGTATTGAGGAATCTGGGATTAAACCATATTTTGAGGACTTTTTTATTCCAAAAAAATCGGGTATCATAAACCGGACAAAAAATTTTTCGACTATTGT
>OLOR01000364.1_pt1 | contig 49247 bp, 49 predicted proteins | sample 1672521 | NCBI WGS metagenome assembly OLOR01 (sample SAMEA3136695, study PRJEB25190) | human gut metagenome | biome: human gut; feature: human-associated habitat; material: faeces | place: Austria | collected 2013
GAACTAAAATAAGAGAAATGTTTTTAGCAAGATTCCCCTTTGTGTATACAAAGGGGTCTTGATAGTTGGGGATGTCCCAAACCCTTTTATGAAATGGAGATGATGAGATGAGAAAAGATGAAAGGATAACAATTAGAGTTACGAAAAAAGAGAAAGAACGATTAGTTAGAAATAGTGAAAAAGCAGAGTTAAGTTTATCTGAATATTTGATAGAACAAGGATTGGATAAAGATATAATAGTAATTGATGGGATTAAGGATTTAATAACAGAGCTTAGGAAGATTGGAAATAATATAAATCAGTTAACACATCTGGCTAATAGTGGAGCAATTTATACAGTTGATTTAAGTAATACTAAACATGAGTTAAATATGATATGGAATAAACTAAATAAGTTAGGTGGAAATAGTTTGTAAAGATATTCAAAAAATGAAAAAATATTTCGACAAAATAGGCTAAAATATTGTGTGTTTTATTGAGAAAATTTGGAAATTATGATATATTAATAAAAAAATAAATGGAGCAAATATATGATAGAAGTAGTAGCAGGGATTATATATAATAATGAAAATAAATTTTTAGTGGCTCAGAGAAATTTAAAAAAGGATCAAGGTGGATTATGGGAATTTCCAGGAGGTAAGGTTGAAAAAGAAGAATCTTACCAAGAAGCATTAAAAAGAGAAATAAAAGAAGAATTTAATGCTGATATAGAAGTAATGGAATACATAGGAGAGAATATTCACCATTATCCTGAGAAAGATATAAAATTAATTTTTTATAAAGCAAAATTACTTAGTGAAGAAGTAGAATTGTTGGAACATGAAAGTTGTAAATGGATAACAAAAAATCAAAAAGATGATTTTGAATTTGCAGGAGCAGATAAAATAGTATTTGATTTATTATAGGAGGAAAAATGCAAGAATTAATTAGATATGAAAAATATTCGAGAGAAGATATACATGATATCTTTTCACCAGATACAAAGTTTACACCACAAGCAGGCTCTTGGGGATTACAAGGAATAATAAGAGTTCCAGGAACGCAGCATGATTATATATTTCTAGTAACGTACGGAAAAAAACAGTCTGGGCATGAGTTTGATGAAAATATAGATGAAAATGGAATTTTAACATGGCAATCACAACCTTCTCAAACATTGAGGGAGTCAAGAATAATCGATTTTATAAATCATGATTATTTAAAAAATAATATATATTTATTCCTAAGAACATCTGATAAAGAAAATTATACATATATGGGTTTGTTAGCATATGTAGATCATGACAATCAAAGAGAAAAACCAGTTTATTTTAAATGGCAGATTTTAGACTGGAATGATGATAATTCAAACAGAATAATAAATGATAAAAAAATAGATACACATGATATTGAAAAATTAGATATTAAAAAGTTTGCATTAGAATTAAAGGAAGATGAAATAGAATATACATACGAATCTGAAGTTAGAAAAGGAAAAAATACAAAAGATTTTTATAGTAATAAGAATATTAATTTCGAAGGAGAAATAAAAAAGAATACAGAATTTGGTAAAAAAGGTGAAGACATTGTAGTAGAATATGAAAAAACTAGACTTATAATAGAAGGTAGAGAAGATCTAGCAGATAAAGTTTTTGCAACAAGAGATATTGCAGGAAATGCTGAAAGATTTGATGTACTTTCATATGACAAAGAAGAAAATGAAAAATATATAGAAGTTAAAACAACTAAAGGAGGGCTAAATAATATGTTTCATATATCAGAAAATGAAGTTGAATTTTCTGAACAATATCAAGATAAGTATTATTTATATAGAGTTTATAACTTTAACATAAAATCAATGTCTGCAGATTTAAAGATTATAAAAGGAGCAATAAATAGAGATAAATTGCAAGCAACAAATTATACTTGTAGGATCGGAGGAAAATAATGAAAATATATAATAAACTTGTTAGAGATAAAATAACAGATATTATTGAAGCAGATGGAAGAATAGCGAAATATAGAATATTAGATGATAATGAATACAGACAAGAATTAAATAAAAAACTACAAGAAGAAGTAAGAGAATATATAGAAGATAACAATATTGAAGAATTAGCGGATATAGTTGAGGTTGTTTATGGAATATTAAATTCTATGGACGTTTCAATTGAAGAATTTGAAAAAATAAGAATGGGTAAACAAGAAAAAAGAGGGGCTTTTGTGAAAAAGATTTATTTAGAGGAGGCAGAGTAATGGATAAGTTAATGAAAGAAATAAAGCAATTTAATGAAGAAAGAGATTGGGATCAATTTCATTCACCAGAGAATCTAGCTAAATCAATTTCTATAGAAGCAGGAGAACTATTGGAGTGCTTTCAATGGAATAATAATTATAATAAGGAAGAAGTATGTGAAGAATTAGCAGATGTTTTTACATACTGTATTCAAATGGCCATGAAATTAAATGTGGATCCTGAAGAAATTATATTAAAAAAGCTAGAAAAGACAAAGAAAAAATATCCAGTAGAAAAAGCTAAGGGAGTTAGTACAAAATACAATAAATTATAAAGTAATAATAGTGGGGGCAATTATTATGATAGTGTATGAAGCAACAAAGCAATTATTTGTAGAAGATGTTGTGCAAGATAGAATTGAAGAGAATATAGATAAAAAATTTTATGAGAAAATGGGATATCACACATCGCAGAGTGAAAGAAAAGCATGGAATAATTCTATGCAATATATGATGAAAGTTTTAATAGATAATAATATACCTGGAAATGTAGGAATAGCTATTGAATTTAAAATTCCAAATACATCTAAAAGAGTAGACTTTATAATTACAGGTAAGGACGGAAAATTTAAAAATACAGCTATTATTGTTGAATTAAAACAATGGACGGAAGCTAATATAGTTAATGGAAAAGATGGAATAGTACAAACATACACAGGGCATGCTTTAAGAGAAGTTGCACATCCATCATATCAAGCATGGTCATATGCAACAACAATAGAAGATTATAATGAGACTGTACAAGATAGAAAAATAGATTTACATCCATGTGCATATCTTCATAATTATTTAACTGTAACACCACCAACATTACTATCAGATAATTATAAATATTATTTAGAAAAAGCGCCTGCATTTATTAAAGGTGATGTAGAAAAATTAAGAGATTTTATAAATAAGTATATTAAATATGGTGATGATAAAGAAACACTATATATGATTGAAAATGGAAAAATAAGACCTTCTAAGTCACTACAAGATGCGTTATCTAGCATGTTAAAAGGTAATGACGAATTTGTAATGATAGATGACCAAAAACTTGTATATGAAACAGCTTTAGATATGGCTAGAAAATCATATAGAGACGGAAATAAAAGAGCTTTAATTGTAAAAGGTGGACCAGGCACTGGAAAATCAGTATTAGCTATTAATCTTTTAGTAAAACTAACAAATGAAAATATGGTTTGTTCATATGTAACAAAGAATGCAGCACCAAGAAATGTATATGCAACGAAATTAAGTGGTGATTTTAGAAGAACAAGAATAAATAATTTATTTAAAGGCTCAGGTTCATTTGTTGAATCTGTTGAGAATGAGTTTGATGTATTAATTGTTGATGAAGCTCATAGGTTAAATGCAAAGTCTGGAATGTTCCAGAACTTAGGTGAGAATCAAATAAAGGAAATTATTAAAGCATCCAAATTTTCAATATTCTTTATAGATGAGTCACAAAGAGTAACTTTAAAAGATATAGGAAGTGTTGAAGAAATACAAAAATATATTAGACAAGCAAATGCAGAATCAGAAATAATGGAATTAGAATCGCAATTTAGATGCAATGGGTCTGATGGATATATTGCTTGGCTTGATGATGTATTAGAAATAAGAAAGACTGCTAATAGTGATGGATTTGATTTGGATTACGATATTAAAATTTGTGATACACCTAACGAAGTAAGAAATATAATTTTCGAAAAAAATAAAATAAACAATAAAGCAAGGCTGCTTGCTGGATATTGTTGGGATTGGATAAAAGATGGAAAAAATAAATCAGATGTATTTGATATAACAATTCCAGAATATGATTTTGCAATGAGTTGGAATTTAGGAAATAGTCAGACATGGGCAATTGATGCTGAATCTGTTAATGAAATTGGATGTATACATACTGCTCAAGGATTAGAATTTGATTATGTTGGAGTAATTATTGGAAATGATTTAAGATATGAAAATGGCAAAATAGTTACAGATGTTACAGAAAGAGCCAAGACCGATCAATCAATAAAAGGAATATATAAAATGGCGCAACAAGACTTTAATAATGCTATGAAAGTTGCTGATGAAATTATAAAAAATACTTATAGGACATTAATGACAAGAGGACAAAAAGGATGTTATATTTATTGTACAGATAAGAATTTAGCAAAATATTTAAAAAGCAGATTAAATCAGAAGGATGAAATTACTTATTCAATAGATGAAGAAGAAACTTATGAATTAAAAGTTGCAGAAGAAGGAGAAGAATATAGATATGAATAAAAAATAAAAATATTAAAGAAGAGGTGAAAAGATGCAGAAGATAGTATATTTTGATGAAGAATCAGCACTGGATTATATAATTCTAAAAGATGGAGGGAAAAAAGTAACTGAAAATATAACAAAATTTAATGGAACAATTGAAGGAAAAATATCAGCTGAGCTAGGAGATATTCTAGATGAAAATTCTCAAAATAAAGTTGCTTCGATTATAAAAAAGTTAGTATTTAATTCGAATTTTGGAGCAGGAGGTAAAGTGGATGGAGATTTAAGTAAAGCCAATACTACTACTTTAAGTAATACGGTACTTACTGATTATATTAAAAAAGCAAATAGAGATAGAAAGGTAAAAGTATTTAAAAATATAAAAATAGAAGTTTATCCTAATTCAATGGCATATTACAGACTATACACACCATATATGGATTTAATTAATGGAGCTAATAACTATCAGGGGATGAATCTAACTAACCTAGATAATGTTTTAAATAGTGTAAAAGGATATACAGAAGTAATTTCAAAAAATGGAAATCAAATGGATGTATTGAGATTTAATACTAATACGTTTAGAAATAATTATAAATTATCGGATATTTTAAAAATGAGTTTAGATGTATATGCTGTTAAAGTCGGAAAAATACAAAAGAATAAAATGGAGTTAGAAAATGAAATAAAAATGGTAGAGAATGCTATAACTGCAAGTGAAATTCTAGGTAATAAAGCACAGAGTGATGAAGGTGCATTAGATGTTTATGATGTAATATTGGCAGGTGTTACAGATGAATAAATATATATTTTGGGGACCTTTAAATGGATTTGAAGAAGAATATAAATTAAGTGGACAGTTTAGCTTTTCTGAATTAGTAAGAAAAGTGCAAAAAGAAGAAAAAACAATAGAGATAGATGGCGTAAGTCCTAAAACATCTAATGATATAGGAAAAATAGAGAATTTAGTAATTTTATCTGATGAATATTCAATGGTAAATGAATGGGTATTATATAATATTGAAGCTTTTTTAAATAGATTTGATATTGAAAATGTTTACTTACAAAATCCACCAATACAAGTATATAATAGATTGATAAAAACAGAAAATTGCTTAGAAAAAATATATGAATATAAAAAGATTGATGAGAAATGTGTTAAAGAAATTAATGAGAAATTTTCAAAAAATATAATTGGTCAAGAATGTGCAAAAGAGGAACTTATAAATTTACTATATTCTGCAACATTTGATTTCTTTAATAATAAACCATTAATTTTAATGTTTTATGGACCAAGTGGTGTAGGAAAAACTGAAACAGCTAAGTTTATTTCTCAAAAAATGGGAGGAGAATTATTTAGAAAACAATTTTCAATGTTTCAAAATGAAGACTTTGCAAATTATGTATTTGGAACAAAACATTCCGAAAGTAGCTTTTCAAAAGATTTATTAGATAGAGAAACAAATGTTATTTTATTAGATGAATTTGATAAAGCGAACAAAGTGTTTTTTAGTGCATTTTATCAACTTTTTGATGAAGGCATATTTGTTGATAAAAATTATTCAGTAGAATTAAAAAATTCAATCATAATTTGTACTTCAAACTATGAAAATATAGAAGATATAAAAAATAATCTAGGTTTACCTATTTATAATAGATTTGATGGCTTTGTGAAATTTAATGCATTGGATATTAATGCTTGTAAGATAATTATAGAAAAAAATTATGAGGAGTATTTAAAATATTTAGATGCTGAACAAATAGCTATTTTAAAAGAAGAAAAAACAAATGAATTACTATTAAGCAATGCAGATAAATTTACAAATGCTAGAGAAATAAATAGAATAACTAGAGATGTTATTACTAGTATATTAAAGAAAAAATATATAGATAACAAATAGAATAAAGAAAAAAATATCAATAAATATTATATATTAAATATTTTTAGTATAGAGAGAAATATAAAATTACAAAAGAAAAGCAAAATAGGATGTGATTAAATAGTAATTACAGAATTATTTTGCTTTTTTGATAATAAACGACAGAGTACGACAAAGTTTGCAAAAAAATATAATATAATATAAAAAGAGGCGATAATTATGATATTAAATGTAATAATAGTAGTTTTAATACTATTAGGAATGGGAGTTTTTTGTTATATTAATTATAAGAGATGTAAGGACGATTTAGAAAAAAGCTTATATATATTACTTTTTTTTGTTAGTATTATTCCTATATCGCTATATTATCTAGATAGATATAATATACCAACATTATTAGGGTGGAGTGTTAATGTAAATTCTCAAAATTGGTTATCCTTTTTAGCTAGTTATTCGTCAGGAGTTATTTCTGCAATTATTGGAGCTGTAGTATTAGTAATTGTGACTATTGTACAAATAAAAAAGAATAATGAAGATAGTATAAAAAGAGATAAAGAAAATATGAGATTACAGAATATGCCTACTTTAAAATATTCTTTTGATACAGTAGAAAGTGGAACAGGGGAATTAGATGAACTAATAATTACTGATATTGAAAAGGGAATACCATATAAATTAAATATATATTTGAAAAATATTGGCTTGAATAATATTAAAAATTTAAAAGTGGATTTTAAATCAGATATAATAAATAATACTACAGAGAGATTATTAGGAAAAAATTCTATAGAAGTAATGGAAAAAGGAGAAGAAAAAGTAATAAGAAAAATTTTTTCATTGAAGAGTTCAAACATACCATATGAAATGAGTATTATTATTTATTATCAAGATGTGCTATCAAATTGGTACAAGCAAGAAGTACAAGTACAATATACCGCAACAAACATTTTTGAACCAGGAGGGTACATAGGAACAGTAGAATTTAAAGTAAAAGAAGATGAAAAAATAGAGGTAGGAAAAATAAAAAATAATATATAAGATGAAAAAGGTGATAAAATGGGATCTTCAACAAGAAATAGTTATAAAAGATCTGATAAGATCATAAAAGAGGGAATAGAAGATGGAAAAGTAAATGAACAGGGGGCAGGAATAGGAGAATTGCTAGCAAAATTACTTTTCCCAAAAAAAGGACAATCAAAAATAAAAGCAACATTAAATGAAAATTTATATTCTAAAGAATGTACAAATAGTATAAAAAATATAATTAAAATTTCCAAGGCTGTAAATTCAGGCACACTTTCTTCAATAGGACTTGGAGGATTATCTAGATATTCAAATATAGAGCTCAAAGAGAAAGTATGTGATTATTTAGGAATATCTAACAATGAATTGCTAAAAACATCTTTAAAAGAAACATTAGAAAAAAATAATATATTTGATAAATCTCTAAATATTATAAGATTTATCACACAATATGTAAAAAATATAATTTCTAATATTTATAAGCAATTTACATACGAAGATGCACTTAATTCATTAGAAAAATTCGATAGTGAAGAGTATTCCAATAGTATTAATTATTATATGGAAGAAAAAGTTGTTCCAATAATTCAAGTCGAATTTGAAGAAATAGAATTTACAGATGAAATACTTGAACAAGAAGATACTTTTGCAAGTAAAGTAAATAATGCTTTCTCGAATATTATTAAGAAATTGCGTGGAGATGTAGAATATGAATAAAAGTAAATTTAAAGATAAAAATCCGTATTTATTACATTATGATGATAAAAATTTATTAGATATTAATGAGTATACTAATACAATTGTATTGGATTTTTTTGATATGATATCATACATTTGTTATACGGATTTTTTCACTCCTAGAGATGAAGATGTAAATAACAAGCAAAAATTAAATATAACTATTCCGGTAAATAATATAGAAAAATTTAATGAAGTAAAACAGGATATAGAAATTCTATTAAATTATATGACAAATGGCGAAAAATGGAATGTTAATTTTGAATACCAAAAAGAGATAAAGGAAATAGGTAGAGAGCAAAAAAGTATTTGTGATGGGATAGAATACAACTCTATTTGTGTTCTATCAGGTGGATTAGATTCTATGTCGGGAAGTGTAGTAGAAAAAAATAACAAAACCATATTTGTAACATTTGAAACTAATCCTATAGAAGTAAATAATTCAAATGATATTTATGAGAATTTAATAAAAAATGACAATAACAAACATGTAGTGATTAAAAAAATAAGTTTGGAAGAGAAAGAACACTATACAGAAAGAACTAGATCATTAATATTTATTGCAAGTAGCTTAATTTATGCAGATTATTATAGAATAAATGAAGTGAAAATATATGAAAATGGAATAATGTCCTTAAATCCTAAATTTAATTTTAGTAGAAGAGTTACCAAAACAACAAATCAAAAAACTTTATTTTTAATAAATAAAATTTTAGAAAAATTAGAAATTAATATAAAAATAATTAATCCATTTAAATATAAGACTAAAGCAGATATAATTAAAATAATTCCAAAAGAATATGACCAATATATAAAAAAGTTTACAAGGACATGTTCAAAGAATCCAGGAATCAGACATTTTAGAAATAAGAAAAAAGGAAATTTTCATTGTGGAGTTTGCATTGCTTGTATTTTAAGGCAAATTGGCATGATATATAATAATAGAGAAGATTGTGAGTATTTATTGCCAGAAAACTTAGGTGATTTTCAAAACATTAGAAAATATGAAAAAAGTATATCTAAGCAAAAAAATATTGAAAAAGATGAAAAAGCTTCTATATATAAATTTAACGAAAAAAGGTCACTATTAGAATATTATAAATTATATTACAAACATATCAAAGAAGGAACTATTTATAATTATTTAGATTTAAAAAAAGAATATTATGAAGATGCGGATTGGCAGGAAAAAATAGATGAAATGTTGCAAAAATTCAATTGCGAATTAGAAGAATATTTTAAACAAATTAAAGGATGGAATAAAGATGAATGAAATAATGATTGATAGAGAAAAATATTATAAAGATGATTATGAAGGTTTTGCTATTTTTTTAATAACAAGAGCATACAATGATTTACAAATAAATACCACTTTATTTAATAAAGTGAAAGGTGATGCAAGTTATGAAGCTCAGATTTATTTCTTTAAATTATTAACAGCACACTTGAAAGAAACTCTTAAAATTTTAGGAACAATAAAGAGATCTGATAGATTTACAGGAATAATGGCAAAATGGGAAAATAATGTATTGGTAAAAAGAATATTATTAGAAATAGCAGATGAATTGGAAAATCCGAGGAATAAGCCCAATACTATAAATGCAAAATATTTAAATTTTAGAAATGAAGTGTTTCATTATTGCATTGAATCTAAAGATTTTGAAGAATACAAAGATATCCAAGAAGATTTAAAACAAAAAAATATGAATGTACTTGTTTCCAAAAATAAAAAGGGACAATATGAACACGAAGTAGGTGTCGATATACAAATTTCTCAAGGGATTTTTAATGAAAAGACCATAGAAGAAGTAGATGGATTAAGAAGAAAAGTTCAAACAATTTTGAGAGAAATATTAAATGATTATTTAATAGAAAAAACTTAACAGGACTTTTTATGTAATTTACTTATTTATTAAAATTTGTTTTTTAAGAATACAGAGAAAAACATCTAAAATCTTTAGTGTGTTTGTATTGTAAGGAAAAAGTAATATAATATGTTAAACTAATTATATAGAGAGAAAGTGAAAAATGAATAATCAGGAAATAATAAATAGAATAATATATATATCAAGCATTATCGGAAATAAAGGGATAGAACATGATGAAAGAGTTAAAATAGGTATAGAAGCATGTGAAGTATATGAGAAATTAAAAATAGAGTGTAGAACACTCATAATGAGTAATATTTATATTATTTATAGACAAATGGGAGCTTTATATTTTGAAGCTAATGAATATAGTAGTTCAGAAAAGTTTTTTGAAAAGTCATTAGAAATAAAGACTAAATACAATAATGTAGATAGCATGATAAACGAATGTACTACAAAACAAATGTTGGCTAGAGAAAAGATAATGATATATCTAAATTCGAATAATTCTAGAAAGCTAGAAGAAGCTAAAACATTATTAAATTTTATTGATTCTAATTATGATATAAGTTGGAATAACAATTTGAAAGAAAAAATAGATGAAACAAAAAATATATATAATAGTGCAATAAGAGGAGATTTAAAAACAATTGTTACACTAGAAATACCATATCATTTAATACTAGATGAAGAAAATGAAATAGGATTTAATTATAAAGGGACAAAGTGTTATATAAAAGCAGAAACAATAAGAGCTCAAGAATCCAATTTTATTATAGGAGATAATATATACACAGAAAAAGATAAGTATGGAATAGTGAATCGTTCTATAGTAACATTGACAATTGAAAAATATATAAATGGAAATGAATTAATTAAAGTTAACAAAACAATTAATGAAGTTTATAGACCATTAAATGAAGCTATTAATGTATATAACTATTTTTTAAAGAAATACATTATTTCAACAGGTAAATATTGGTTACCAGAGATAAATGAAAATATGATATTTAGATTTAAAACCAAAGTGTTAGCTGGAAATGTTGAAATAAAAAATATTCCATTAAGTATTTCAATGAGTTTGTCATCAAGCGGAAATAATAGATTAAGATTAAAAGAGGATGAACTTAAAGGTATAAATAAAGAACTAAATAGTAGTGAAAATAATATATGGGAATTGGCAGTTAATTATGCAAAAGATTATTATTTAATTAAGGATTATAAAAATGCAATTATTATGATAAATATAGCATTAGAAAATTTTACTTATTATTTTTCAAAAAAGATACTAAAAAAATATTTAGAAGATAGCCAAATAGAAAAATTTTTTAGAGGGATTGTAGAATATGAAGACTACTTTCTAAAAGAGTATATAAGTAAGAAAAATTTTGAACAAGCTAAGAAAGATGATGTTATAAAGGATAATCCACCAACAATATATAAAATATATGCAGAGATTTATAAATATGAACAATTGCCAATTACTAAAAATCAATTAAACAAAAAGTTGAGCAAAATAAAAGATCAAAGAAATGAAATAGTACATGGACAGATAATTTCTAAAGATTTGCAATATGTTGCAGAAAAAGCCATTGAAGAATTTGAAAATATAGTAAAAATTGAAAATGAATAATGAAAAAGCCGAGAATTAATCTCGGCTTTTTCTATACCAATTTAACCTCCTCTTTCACAAACTCATCAACCATCTCCTGAATCATATTCAAATACTTAACTTGCTCCATAAAACTATCTTTATCATCAGGCATAGGAAATTTTTGCTTAAGTTCAATTTCAATCAAATTAGCATAACCATTTAAATGTTGTTCAAATTCTAACAAATAATCCATAATAGTTCCATCCATAGTAAGTTGTTGAAATTTAAAAGGCTTATATTCTTCTAAATACTTTTTAGCTAATTTACCATATCTATTTAGTTTCAATACCATTACCTCCAAGACTCATAATAACTAAATTCAAGCAATCACCAAAACCAGCCCTATAATATTTATCATTATAATAACCAGTAAAATCCATAATTTGCTCATAAAACTTGTCCAAATTTTTAATCATAAATTTCTCACTATTTTTAGAAACATTTTTTAAAACCAAATTATAAAAAGTATCAAAGTCTAGAGAATGTTTCATATCTTCCCTAGTTAATTTACAAAGTTCCTCATCTCTAAAAATTATCCACTCATTCATTAAATCTTGAATTTTATCTTTATTAAATTCCATAAAAATTTCCTCCTTAAAAATATCAATTCAATTGCAATAAAAATTTTGCAATTAAAACCATAAAAATACAAAAATATGTTTAGTAACAATTGGGGAGAAATTGGGGATCAATTTTTCAAAATTACCCCAATTTTAGCACAATTGTTCATTAAATAAAAAATGCGCAAACGCTTAATATCACTAGCATACAATACAATTCAATATACATCATTAAATATGTTATGTAACCCTCATAACCCGAAGGCTGCAGTTTCAAATTCTACTTCTATGAGCACATAGCAAGATAAATACCAACAATAATACTAAAACGGCCATCTCAAAAAAGACAGAAACGCAATATACATATCAAGAAAAAATAATAAAAAAATGTGACAATAGATATATAAAAAATAAAAAAATAAAAATTTTTTGAACCTTATTCTTTTTTTCTACGTCTAATAGGTAGAAAAAAGTAAAAAGGGGATGATCTTATGAAAATGAAGATAATATCAATAGTAGTAAGTAGTATAATATTTATTTCATCAAGTATAGTAGGTTATAATATTTATAAAGATACAGAAAGCCAAAAAGCAGAAAGTTTAAAAACAGAAACAGCACAAGTAAGTGCAACACAAACAGAAAATAATACAGAAGAAAAAGCAGATAAAGAAGAACTAGAAGAAAATAAGGTAGAAAACCAAGAAGAGGTTAAAGAAAATAAAGAAGAAACAAAAGACGTACAAGAAAATAAAAAAGACAATACTGAAAAAGAAACATCAAGTGGTAAAATTACAGAAAAAGTAAATAACAATGAAAAAGTAAGTGTTAGTCAAAATGAGCAAAGTAAAAATAATGAACAAAATACAAAAACTAATGTAGATAATAATGTAGTAGATAATAAACAAAATCAAGAACAAAATAAGAGTGTATCAAAGTTTACAGTATATAGATGTGGTGCAAATGTAGCAAGCAAAGATGATATGTTCTATAATGACGAATTTGGTTATCCAATAGGTATGGTTGGAAGTGAAGATATATGGATGTATTATATAGATTTTAATTTAGATAAAAAAACAGCAGAAACTGGAAACGAAGTTAATGGCAAAAAATCAGTATTAACAACAATTAAATTAACAGATTCTCAAGTAGAAAAATTAAGAAAAATATACCAAGGAAGCGGAGATTCCGAAATTCCATCTGGAATCTACTACGAAGTAAATTCAGAAGAATATGAAAAAGATTGTAGAATAGTAATAGTTACAAATAAAAGTGATATTGATTTCTTAAACGAACTTGTTAGCAAATATTGGAAAGAAAGTACTATAGTTTGCAAATAGATTATAATTAATAAAAAATATAAAATAGCACGAATCGTAGTATGACTCGTGCTATTAATTATTGTAAAAATATAATATGTTCGATTGAAAACGACATTATAGTAATATATAATTTTTAAAAATAATGTAAATAGGAGGGGGTTAGAAAAATGTTACATGAAATGAAATTAAATGAAAATCCATTTGAAAGAATGAAAAACGGAACTAAAACAATAGAATTTAGATTAAATGATGAGAAAAGGAAAAAAATAAAAATTGGAGATAAAATTACATTTTCAAAGTTACCAGGTTTGTGTGAAAAATTAACTGTAGAAGTTTTAGAATTATATAATGCAGATACTTTTGAAAATTTATTTTTGAAATTATACAATGATTCTAAAATTGCAAAAGAAAAGGCAAAAGTAATGCATGAAATATATTCTGAAGCAAAAGAAAAAGAATTTGGAGTAATTGGAATAAAAATAAAAATAGATACAGAAGAATTAAAAGATAAAATAGAAAAGTTTAAACCTTATAATGAACAAGAAGAAGTAGAAAAAAATATAATATTAAAATATTTTGATATATTTGATGATGTACTAACAAGACAAAATGAGATTGGACATTTTACTAGTTCTTCATTTATATTAAATAAAGAAAGAACAAAAATGCTAATTATATATCATAAAATATACAATTCTTGGGGATGGACAGGCGGACATAGTGACGGAGATAGTGATCTACTTTATGTTGCTATGAAAGAAGCAAAAGAAGAAACCGGAATAAAACATGTTAAGCCAATATTAAATGATATATATTCACTTGAAATAATTAATGTTGACGGTCATGAAAAAAGAGGAAAATATGTAGGATCTCATGCACATTTAAATGTTACATATTTATTAGAAGCAGATGAAAAAGAAGAAATTCATATAAAAGAAGATGAAAATTCAGGGGTAAAATGGGTAAAAATAGAAGATATCCTAAAAGAAACATCTGAAAAATGGGTAAAAGAAAGAGTATATACTAAAATAATAGAAAAAATGAAAAAGGATAAGATTATATAAAAATATTAAAAGAAGCTAAGATAGTGTAAAAAATGATATACATTTATCTAGCTTTTTTTACAATTACTAAATAAAAATTTTTGTAAAGTAAATTTCAAATTTATTTTATGAAAGATTAAAACAAAGTATTTTAAGTTAAACTAACAAATATTTTGCTATTAAACTATTGAAAAAACAAGAATATATATGATAAAATAGCAACCAATACAATATAATTATATTGTATCTATTATTAATACCTAAATTAAGAGGTGAAAGTTATGATTAAATTTACAAAAATGCATGGGCTAGGGAACGATTATGTTTATATTGATTGCACTGAGGAGCAAAAAATAAAAAATATATCATCCTTAGCTCAATTTATTAGTAACAGACATTTTGGAGTTGGATCAGATGGATTAATATTAATTTGTAAAAGTGATATTGCAGATTTCAAAATGCGTATGTTTAACTATGATGGAACAGAAGCCGAGATGTGCGGAAATGGAATTAGATGTGTAGGAAAGTTTGTATATGATAAAGGCTTAACTAAAAAAGATAACATTACTGTAGAAACTTTGGCTGGAATTAAAAAACTAAAATTTAATATTAAAGAAGGAAATGTGGAAACTGTTGAAGTGGATATGGGAGAACCTATACTAGAACCAGATAAAATTCCTGTTATATCAGAAGAAGCAATAGTTAAAAATTTAAAAATAAAAGCACGTGAAAATGAATTTAAGTTTACATGTGTATCTATGGGAAATCCACATGCAATAACAATAGTAGATAATACGAAAGACTTCAACATAGAAAAATATGGTCCGGTGTTAGAAAAAGATGAACACTTTCCAAGAAGAGCAAATATTGAGTTTATAGAATTAGTAGATAAAAATAATATAAAAATGAGAGTATGGGAAAGAGGAGCAGGAGAAACTCTAGCTTGTGGAACAGGAGCTTGTGCGTCTGTTGTTGCTTGTGCTTTAAATGGATATATAGAAAATGAAGCAAACGTAGAATTACTAGGTGGAACTTTAAAAATAAGATGGGACAAAGAAAACAACCATATATATATGACAGGTCCAGCAACTACAGTATTCGAAGGTGAAATAGACTATAAAGAAGATTAATATATAGCAAAAAATCATGTAATATAATTAAGAATGACTAAATTTGTTATATATGCTAAAAGAAAGGAAGTAAAAATTATGATAAATATAAATGAAAACTTTTTGAAATTGCAAGATAGCTATCTTTTTTCTACAATTGCAAAAAAAGTAGCAGAGTTTCAAAAAAATAACCCAGATAAAAAAATAATAAAGTTAGGTATTGGAGATGTGACTTTACCACTAGCAAAAACAGTAGTAGATGCAATGAAAAAAGCATCAGACGATTTGGCTAAAAAAGAAACTTTTATGGGATATGGACCAGAACAAGGATATGATTTTTTAATAGAAAAAATAGTAAAAGAAGATTATGAAAAAAGAGGAATAAAAATAGAAAAAGATGAGATTTTTGTATCAGATGGAGCAAAATGTGATACTGGAAATATTGTAGACTTGTTTGATGCGGATAATAAAGTAGCAATAACAGATCCTGTGTATCCTGTTTATTTAGATACTAATATTATGTCTGGAAGAGCTGGCAAATACGATGAAAAAACAGGAAAATATGAAAATATAATATATATGCCATGTAATAAAGAAAATAATTTTGAACCAAGTTTTCCAGAAGAAGTACCAGATATGATTTATTTATGTTTTCCAAACAATCCAACAGGAACAGTTCTTACAAAAAATCAACTAGCAAAATGGGTAGAATATGCAAAGAAAAATAAATCAATAATCTTATTTGATGGGGCATATGAAGCTTTTATTACAGAGAAAAATGTTCCACATAGTATTTACGAAATTGAAGGTGCAAAAGAAGTAGCAATAGAATTTAGAAGCTTTTCAAAAACAGCTGGATTTACAGGAGTTAGATGCGGTTATACAGTAATTCCAAAGGAAGTTAAAGGATATACAAAAGATGGTAAAGAAATAATGCTAAATAGATTATGGAACAGAAGACAATGCACAAAATTTAATGGTGCATCTTATGTAACACAAAGAGGAGCAGAAGCAATTTATACAGAAGAAGGAAAAAAAGAAATAAGAGAAAATATTGAATATTATAGAGAAAATGCAAAAATTATTAGAGAAGGACTTACTGAAGCTGGTTTTACAGTATATGGTGGTGTAAATGCTCCATACATATGGTTAAAGTTACCAGATGAAATTAAATCTTGGGATTTCTTTGATAAATTACTAAATGAAGTGGCAGTAGTAGGAACACCTGGTGTTGGATTTGGACCAAGCGGTGAAGGGTACTTTAGATTAACAGCTTTTGGAAGTAGAGAAAATATTATAGAAGCAATAGAAAGAATAAAAAACAATTTTAAAATATAAAAGTAGTGCAAAAATATAAAAAAGATTTGCTGATGGCAATAGTATTATAAAAGCATAAATAAAAATATAAAAATTATCTAATTGTATAAATAAATATTAAAAAATGTTTGAATAAGAATAAAAAATAAAAAACAGTCACGTACAAATAAAGAATCTATTCAAAAAGCTTGCATTTACTAGAAAAATATGCTAAAATAAGTATGTTGCAAAAAGCAAAAGTTTAAAAATGACCTTATACTTAGTTTTAGAAGAAATACACCACTATAACTCAGTTTAAGGCAAAAAAATATCAGGAGGTGCAAAAAATGACAAAGGAAAGAAAACAAGAAATTATCAACACTTATAAAAGAGATGAAAAAGATACTGGGTCTCCAGAAGTTCAAATCGCTCTTTTAACAGAAAGAATTAATGAATTAACAGAACATTTAAAAGTTCACAAAAAAGATAATCATTCTAGAAGAGGACTTTTAAAAATGGTTGGTTCAAGAAGAAATTTACTTAACTACTTAGGTAAAAAAGATGTTCAAAGATATAGAGACATTGTTGAAAAATTAGGATTAAGAAAATAAAAAAACAATAGGACGTTTTTGACTTTAAGCAAAAGCGTCCATTTTTTCTAAGTCTTGTTAAAAAAATATTTATATAATGTAGAAAAAAATAAAAAATACAAATATAAAATGTTAATATTTATAAACTAAGTATATTTACTATAAATTGAAAAGTATACTTTAAAGTATTTAAATATAAATAAAAAATTAGAATAAAAGGTAAATATTAAAATTCTTAAGAAAAAATTACTAAAAATAGTAGAAAATATAAATAAGTATCTAATACTAAAAATTAGTATGTAGCTTGGATGAAGTTTTTTAAAAATAAAAATAGTACAGAAAATAAAAATTAATAAAAACTTAAGTAAAAATATAAAATCAAAAATGAAAAAAGCTTAAGTTTAGCAAAAATAAACAAAAACTAAATAAAAGTAAAAAATGAAAAACAAAAAATTTCATCGAGGTTACCGCTAATTTCTAGTATAAAAATAAATATAATAAAAAAGGAGAGATTTTATGTTTAAAACTTATAGTACAAAATTAGCAGGAAGAGATTTAACTATTGAGTCTGGAAAAATTGCAGGATTAGCAAACGGAAGCGTAGTAGTAAGATATGGAGATACTGTTGTTATGGTAAATGTAACAGCATCAAAAGAGCCAAGAGACGGAATTGATTTTTTCCCACTTTCAGTAGATTATGAAGAAAAGTTATATGCAGTTGGTAAAATACCAGGAAGTTTTCAAAAAAGAGAAGGAAAACCAGCAGATAAAGCAATTTTAACATCAAGAGCAATAGATAGACCACTAAGACCATTATTCCCAAAAGATTTTAGAAATGATGTATGTGTTGTTGCAACAGTTTTATCTGTAGAACAAGACAACTCACCAGAAGTTTGTAGTATGATTGGTGCATCTTGTGCACTTTCAATTTCAGATATTCCATTTGGAGGACCAACAGCAGCTGTAAATGTAGGATATGTAGATGGAGAAATTATAATAAATCCAACAGCAGAACAAAGAGAAAAAAGTAGATTAACATTGACTGTTGCAGCAACTAAAGAAAAAATAACAATGATAGAAGCAGGTGCTGATGAAATACCAAATGATATAATGTTAGAAGCAATAAAAAAGGCACATGAAGAAATAAAAAATATATGTGATTTTATCTCTAATATTAAAGCTGAAATTGGTAAACCCAAATTTGAATACAAATCTTTTGCAGTAGATAAAGAAGTATATGAAGAAATTGAAAAAAACTTCAAAGATAGAATGTATAAAGATGTACAAGCTATAGATAAAGAAGTAAGAGATGAAAATATAGCTAAAATTACAGAAGATATATTATCATATTTTGTAGAAAAATATGGAGAAGAAGAAACAGAAAATAAAAAACAAGATATAGCAGATAGTATTCATGATTTAGAAAAAAAATGTGTAAGAGAAATGATATTAGAAGAACATAAAAGACCTGATGGTAGAGGACTTACAGATTTAAGACCACTTTCTTGTGAAGTTGGAGTATTGCCAAGAGTACATGGAAGTGCAATATTTACAAGAGGTCAGACACAAGTATTATCAGTTGCAACACTTGGAATGAAGAGTGAAGAACAAATGTTAGATGGTATTGATGAAGAAGAAAGCAAAAGATATATGCATCAATATAACTTCCCAGCATATAGTGTAGGAGAAGCAAGACCTTCAAGAGGACCAGGAAGAAGAGAAATAGGACATGGGGCATTAGCTGAAAAAGCACTAGTTCCAGTAATTCCTTCAGAAGAAGAGTTCCCATATGCAATAAGAGTAGTATCAGAAGTTTTATCATCAAATGGTTCAACATCACAAGCAAGTATATGTGGTAGTACACTTGCATTAATGGATGCAGGTGTTCCAATAAAAAAACCAGTAGCAGGAATTTCAACAGGATTAGTAACAGATAAAGAAAATCCAGATAGATATGTAATGCTTACAGATATACAAGGTATTGAAGATTTCTTTGGAGATATGGACTTTAAAGTTGGTGGAACAAAAGATGGAATAACAGCAATACAAGTTGACATTAAAACAGATGGTTTAACATATGATATAATAAAAGAAGCTTTTGAAAGAACAAAAATAGCAAGAGATTATATATTAGATGAAATTATGTTAAAACAAATTGACAAACCAAGAAAAGAAATATCAAAATATGCACCAAGAATTTTAACTACAAAAATTAGTGTAGATAAAATAAGAGACGTAATAGGACCTGGTGGAAAAATGATAAACAAAATAATAGCAGAAACAGGTGTTAAAATAGATATAGAAGAAAATGGTGATGTTTGCATATATTCTGTAGATGGACAAAATGGAGAGAAAGCATTAAAAATGATTAAAGATATAGCAAGAGAGATTGAAGTTGGTGGAATATATGATGGAAAAGTTACAAGAATAATGAATTTTGGAGCTTTTGTAGATTTAGGAACAGGAAAAGAAGGATTACTTCATATTTCTAAAATATCTAGTAAGAGAGTGGAAAAAGTAGAAGATGTATTAGCTATAGGAGACGAAGTAACTGTAAAAGTTATAGAAATAGACAATCAAGGAAGAATAAATTTAAGCATGAAGGATTTAGAATCAAAACCAGAAGAAAAAGAAGAAAAAACAGAAAATTAGTCGAAAAAAAGTTGCAAAATTAAAATTAAATAGTATAATAATATATGAAATATATTTAATAATATAAAAATATTATTAAAGAGGAGAGAAAAAATGGAATATTTATATATGTTACAACAAGCTTTAGTTTGGATAATTACTATTTATTGGCTATATCAATTAATGGTAAGTATATGTTCATTAGTAAAGCTAAAAGATAAACCTATTATAGAGGAAAAAAACAATAAGTTTATGGCTATTATACCAGCCCATAATGAAGAAATTGTTGTAGGAAACTTAATAGCAAGTTTACAAAAACAAAATTATCCTAAGGATTTGTATGATATATATGTTATTGCAGATAACTGTACAGATAATACAGCAGAAGTTGCAAGAAAAGCAGGAGCAATAGTCTATGAAAGATTTGATGAAGAACATAAAACAAAAGGATATGCACTAGATTGGTTTCTAAAACAAAAAATAGAAGAAAATGCACCATATGATGCTTTCTGTATATTTGATGCAGACAATATTGTTGATGTAGATTTTTTGAAAAATATGAATAAAAAATTATGCCAAGGTGAGGAAGTTGTTCAAGGCTACAGAGATATAAAGAATCCAACAGATAGTTGGGTATCAGCAGGTTATGCAATATTTTATTGGACAATGAATAGATTTTATCACTTAGCAAGATATAATTTGGGATTATCACCATTAATTAATGGTACTGGTTTTATGGTAAAATTTGATTTAGTAAAACCTACAAATGGATTTGATACAGTAACATTAACAGAAGATATAGAGTTTTCTTTAAAAACAATAATTTCTGGTAAAAAATTAGGTTGGGCAACAGATGCAATAGTATATGATGAACAACCAGTAGGATTTAAACAAAGTTGGTCACAAAGATCTAGATGGACAGTTGGTCATATTCAATGCTTAAAAGAATATACAAAACCACTTGCAGCAGCAGTAAAAGAACATAAAACATTAATGAACTTTGATGGGCTATTATATATGTTAGGTAGTATACCAATGTTTGTTTTAACAATTGTATTATTATTACTAAATTTTGTTATGTATTTTGGAAACGGAATGACAACAACAGATTTAATAATTAACTGTTTAAGATATTTATTACCAACATTCTTATTACCAATATTTACAGCAATTATCATTATGATATTAGATAAAAAACCAATAAAACCAATGCTTAAAGGTTTGGCATTATATCCATTATTCTTAGGATCTTGGTTACTAATTAATTTTAAATGCTTGTTTAAAAGAGAAACTAAATGGGAAAAAATTAACCATGTTAGAGATATAAAAATAAATGAAGTTTCATAAAAACAAATAATATTAAAAATAGAATGTATTCTTATAAAAATACATTCTATTTTTGTATTACTATTTTTTATAAAGAAATATGGAAAAACTTTTTTTATAGTGTTATAATATTAAAAAATATGGCAAAATGTTGAAATAAGGAGAGAAAAAATGCAAACAAATAACAATTTAATAGCAAAAAATAAGAAATTGAAAATTATACATATAATAATTTTAGTAATAGGAGCTATTTTTATGATAGGTTCAGGATTACATACAAATATATGGTTTGATGAAACATACACAGTGGGATTAGTAAATCATAGTTTCGTAGATATAGCAAAGATTGGAGCAGCAGATGTACATCCACTTTTTTATTATATGTTTGCTAAATTTTTTACATTATTTACAGGAAATAGTATAATTTCACTTAGAATGTTTTCGGTAATTGGAATGATTTGTTTAAGCCTTTTAGGGTATACACATATTAGAAAAGATTTTGGAGAAAAAACAGGAATAATATATTCTTTTTTAATAATGTTTCTACCAGTAACTTTATTATATAGTAGTGAAATTAGAATGTATTCGTGGGCAGCAGTACTTGTAACATTAACAGGAATATATGCTTATAGAATAATAAGGAAAGAAAGTAATATAAAAAATTGGATATTATTTGGTTTATTTAGTTTACTTAGTGCATATACACATTATTTTGCAATGATGGCAATAGGAATTATAAATATAATGTTATTTGCATATACAATAAAAAACAAGAAATATATTAAAGAATTTTTAATTACAGGAATAAGTCAAATAGTATTATTCATTCCACGGATTGATAGTATTTTTAAAGCAAGCACTTAGAGTATCTGGTGGATTTTGGATAAAAGTAAAATATCCAGATGTAATATTTGATATATTAAGTTTTAATTTTACAGGAATGATAGAATCTAAAATAATAAAAGCGATTATATTTATAGTAGCAAGTTTACTTATTGTTTATATAGCAATAAATATAATTAAGAATAAAAAGAAAGATGAAAATATAAGTGTATGCATATGGGCAATAAGTATATACTTTGGTGTAATAATTTTATCATTATTATTGTCTTTTGTAACAGATATATTTACAACAAGATATACACTTCCTATGATAGGGTTACTTGTTTTTGCGATAAGTTATGTATGTTCACTAGAAAATAAAAAATGGGTGTTAATTAGTTTTATGTCGATTATAGTCATTTTATTTGGCATAAGTACATATAATGTTTATTTAGAAAATTATGATAATAGTAATAAAAAATTAGAAGATGAAATTAATAATGTAGTGCAAGAAGGAGACATATTTATATATAGAGAAATAGGAGCAGGTTCTGTTGTGGCAATAAAGTATCCAAATAATAAACAATATTATTATAATGTATATCATTGGACAGTAGAAGAAGCATATAAAGCATATGCACCACAAATGGAAACAGTAGAAGATTTGTCTGTTCTAGATAATATAAAAGGAAGAATTATAGTAATAGATGATGGAAGTACAGCTCTTTATGATGAATTAAAAGAAAAAGAAAACATCGAAACAATAAAAAAACCAGAAAAAATAAACATGAAATATAAAAATCTTAACTATACTATTTCTATATTAAATAAAATTAATTAAGGAGAAAAATAATGATTTATAATATGAATAATATTAAAGTATATGCTTTTGTTGGACCATCAGGAACAGGAAAGAGCTATAGAGCACAATTGGTTGCAAGTGAAAATGAAATAAATTATATTATAGATGATGGATTATTAATTAAAGATAATGCAGTGATTGCTGGTAGTTCAGCAAAAAAAGCACCAACAAAAATAGAAACGGTAAAACATGCTTTATTTATAACAGAAAAAGAAAGAGATGAAATAAGAAAAGCAATAAAAAAGTATAAGCCAGAAGGTATATTAATTTTAGGAACTTCAGATGGAATGGTTGATAAAATAGCTGAAAATTTAGGACTTCCTAAAATATCAAAAACTATATACATAAAAGATGTTGCAACTGAAGAAGAAATAGAAAAAGCAAGAAGAATACGTGTAACAGAAGGAAAACATGTAATACCAGTTCCAACATTTGAAATAAAAAAAGATTTTTCTGGATATATGTTAGATCCACTTCAAATATTTAAGTCAAAAGGAAAAGGTAATATGCCATATATTGCAGAAAAGTCTATAATAAGACCTACATTTAGTTATCTTGGAAATTTTACTATATCAGATAGTGTTTTTAGACAAATTATTGAATATATAGCAATAAAAAATAATGCTATTTTTAAAATATCAAAAATAAGAGTACAAAAATCTGAAGCAGGACCATACATCTATATGGAAGTAATATTAAATTATGGATTTAATGTAATAAAAGAAATAAGAGATTTTAAAATAAAATGTAAAAAAGAAATAGAAAGATTAACAACAATGAATGTACAAAGAATAGATGTTTTAGCAAAAGGAATTAATGTACAAAATGATATAAGAAATAAATAAATTAGGAGGAAATTATGGCTTTTATAGTAGCTCTAGATGGACCAGCCGGAAGCGGAAAAGGAACAGTAACAAAAATTTTAGCAAAAAAACTAGGTTTAGTTAATATTGATACAGGAGCAATGTATAGATGTGTTGCTTTAGAAATGCTAAATAAAAATATAGAATTAAATGATTTAGAAAAAATTAAAGATTTATTAAATAGTATAAATATAAAATTAGAAGAAAATAAAAATAAACAAGTAGTATTATTAAATGGGCAAGATGTAAGTGATGAAATAAGAAGTAATAAAGTTACAAAAGTGGTATCACAAGTATCTAGTATAAAGGAAATAAGAGAAAAACTTGTAGAAATGCAAAGAGAAATGGCTAAAACTAAAGATATAATAATGGAAGGTAGAGATATAACAACAGTAGTTTTTCCAAATGCAGATGTAAAAATATATTTAGATGCAGATCTAGAAGAAAGAGCCAAGAGAAGGTTTGAACAAAACAAAAAGAAAAATATAGAATCAACATATGAGCAAGTTTTAAACGATATGAAAGCAAGAGATGAAAATGATAAAAATAAAGAATTTGGTGCATTAAAAATAGCCAAAGATGCAATTGTTATAGATTCTAGTAAAAAATCAATAAACGAAGTTGTTTCAGAAATAAGCAAAATTGTAAAAAAGAAGAAAAAAGAAATATTTTTAGAAGAAAGAGCATATAAAGAAAGACCTGATTCAAAATTAAAGATGTTTGAAAGAAAAGCATTAATAAATATAACACATTTTGTATATAGAGTTCTTTTTAGAATAGAGAATATAGGAGAAAAAAATATTCCAGAAGATGGAGAAAGTTATATTGTTTGTGCAAACCATTTAAATTATTTAGATGCAATAGCTGTTATAACATCATCTAATAGATTTGTTAGATTTATGTGTAAAAGTAGTATGTTCAAAAATGCATTATTCACATGGGTATTACATATAGGAGATACAATTCCTGTAAACAGAGAAAAAAATGACATTGATGCAATGAAAAGATCTATAAAGGCTCTAAAAAGTGGAGAAATATTAGGGATATTTCCAGAAGGAACAAGAAAAGGAATGGAAAAAAATCTATCTGCAAAAAATGGTGCAGCATTTATGGCTTTAAGAACAAAAACTAAAGTCATTCCGATAGGAATACAAGGATCATTTAAACCATTTACTAAAGTATATTTAAATTATGGCAAACCTTTAGACTTTAGTGAATATTATGGGAAAGAAAAAGATAAGGAAGTGCTAAATAAAGTTACAAAAGAAATAATGGATAACATAATCAAGTTGACAAATGAAAAAAAGTAATATATAATTATAAACTGTTAAGGTGTATTATTATAAAAACTTTTAATATAATACAAAAATATGATTTTATTCTTATAATTTATAAAATTATAAGAATAAAAAAATGCTAAAATGGGGTTTTAGATTATGGAAAAATATGAAGATAATATAAGTTTTGAAGAATTTATTAGCCAGTCTTTAAAAGACATTAAAGAAGGAAAGACTGTAACAGGAAAAATTATTAATATAAGTTCAAATGGAGAAATCTTTGTAGATATTGGTTATAAAGCTGATGGAATAATCTCAAAAGATGAGTATTCATATGACGAAAATGCAAATCCTTTAGATGAATTTAAACAAGGAGATAGAATAACAGCAGAAGTACTAAAATTAAATGATGGGCTAGGAAATGTTGTTTTATCATATAAAAGATCTAAACTAAAACTAGCTAAAAAAGAGTTTGAAAGTAAAGTAAACCATAAATGTATATTTAAAGAAAAAGTAACAGAAGTAAACGAAAATGGATTTATTGTTAATTATAAAGGAATTCGTATATTTATTCCTTTATCTTTATCAGGAATGCTAAGAACTGAAAATATACAAGATTATTTAAATAGAGAAGTTAGATTTAGAGTAATAGAATATAACGAAAAAAACAGAAAAATAATAGGTTCTATTAAAGATGTAGTAGAAGAAGAAAAAGAAGCTAAATTAAAAGAATTTTGGGATAATGTAGAAGAAGGAAAAGTATATAAAGGAACGGTTACAAGTATAAGTACATATGGTGCATTTGTAGATGTTGGCGGTGTTCAAGGACTTTTACATATTTCAGAAATGGCTTGGGGAAGAAATCAAAAACCAGAAGATATATTAAAGGTAAATGAACAAATAGAAGTAAGAATAAAACAAGCAGATAAAGAAAATAGAAGACTTATGCTTATATATGAAAAAAAAGGACCAAATCCTTGGAATAAAATAGATGAAAAATATCATATTGGTGATATTGTAACTGTAAAAGTAGTTAAAATAATGCCTTTTGGAGCCTTTGTACAATTAGAAAAAGGAATAGAAGGATTAGTACATATTTCACAAATATGTGAGAAAAAAATAGCAAGACCAGATGATGTTTTAAAAGTTGGGGATAAGGTAAATGCTAAAATAATAGAGTTAGATAAAGAAACAAGAAAAATAGAACTATCTATAAGAGAGCTAGAAGGAACTAGCAACGAATATAAAGAATCTTTATAATTTAATTTGAAAGTAGGAGTAAAAAATGAATAATAAAAATATAAGAAACATAGCAATAATAGCCCATGTTGACCATGGAAAAACTACACTTGTAGATGCGCTTTTAAGACAAAGCCATATATTTAGAGAAAATGAACAAGTAGCAGAAAGAGTAATGGACTCTGGAGATATAGAAAAAGAAAGAGGAATTACAATTCTATCTAAAAATACATCTGTAATGTATAATGGAGTAAAAATTAATATAGTAGATACTCCAGGACACGCAGACTTTGGAGGAGAAGTAGAACGTGTATTAAAAACAGTTGATGGTGTTTTATTATTAGTAGATGCTTTTGAAGGTCCAATGCCACAAACAAGAGAAGTGTTAAAAAAATCTTTAGCATTAAATTTAAAACCAATAGTAGTTATAAATAAAATTGATAGACCAGGAGCAAATCCATTAAAAGTTGTAGATCAAGTATTAGAACTATTTATAGAATTAGATGCAAATGATGAACAACTAGATTTCCCTGTTATATATGCATCTGCTAAAAATGGTATCGCAAAAATGCACTTAGAAGATGAAACAGATAATGTTCACTGTATATTTGATACAATTATAGAACAAATCGATCCACCATCATGTGATATGGATGGAGATATGCAAATGCTTGTATCTAACATAGATTATGATGAATATTTAGGAAGAATAGCAGTTGGTAGGGTAGAAAGAGGAAAAATAAAAGCCGGAATGCCAATAGTTATATGTAAACAAGATAAAAATATACAAGGAAAAATAGCTAAATTATTCACATATATGGGACTAAAAAGAACAGAAGTAGAAGAAGCAGATGCTGGTGATATAGTTGCTTTATCTGGTATAGCAGATATAAATATAGGGGATACAATTTGTGATATAAATAATCCAGAAAAAATACCTTTTGTTGATATAGATGAACCAACAGTATCTATGACTTTTAGTGTTAACAATGGACCTTTAGCAGGTAAAGAAGGAGAATTTGTTACATCAAGACATATTCGTGATAGATTAATGAAAGAATTAGAAAGAAATGTAAGTCTTAGAGTTAAAGAAACAGATTCTGCAGATAGTTTTGAAGTTTGTGGACGTGGAGAATTACATTTATCTGTATTAATTGAGACAATGAGAAGAGAAGGTTTTGAATTAATAGTTTCTAGACCAAAAGTTATATTTAAAGAAATAGATGGTGTTAAATGTGAACCAATAGAAAGACTTGTTGTTAATGTACCAGATGATGCAATAGGAACAGTTATAGAAAAATTAGGAAGACGTAAAGCCGAAATGGTTAATATGGAACCAGCAGAGCTTGGCCATACAAAAGTAGAATTTAAAATTCCTGCAAGAGGATTAATTGGATATAGAACAGAATTCTTGACAGACACCAAAGGTAGTGGAACAATGAACAGTATATTTGAATGCTATGAACCATATAAAGGAGAAATATCTTCAAGAACAAGAGGTGTATTAGTTGCATTTGAAGCTGGAACATCAGTTACTTATGGTTTATATAATGCACAAGAAAGAGGAGAATTATTAATTGGTCCTGGTGTAGAAGTATATGAAGGAATGATTGTTGGTATTAATTCAAGAAATGAAGATATAGCAATAAATGTATGTAAAGAAAAACATTTAACAAACACAAGAGCTTCAGGTTCTGATGATGCACTTCGTTTAGTACCACCACTACAAATGTCATTAGAAAAAGCTATAGAATTTATAGCAGAAGATGAACTTGTAGAAATTACTCCTAAAAATATAAGATTAAGAAAGAAAACTCTAGATACAAAAACAAGAGAAAGAGAAGCAAGAAGAGGATAATTTATAAAAAATGAGCTTTTACATTATAAAAAGCTCATTTTTGCTAAGTTTTAATATTATGCAAGTTTAAAGTAGAAATATGTAATTTGTAAAAAATATTAAGAGATAAGTAAAAGAATAAAAGACTTTAGATATAAGCAAAAAGTATAATAAAAATAAATTTATATGAAAAAGACTGAAAAATTGATTATTTTAATTTTTTTATAAAATGGGAGAAATGAAGTTATATGAATAAAGAAGAATTATTAAAAATAAAAGAAAAAGCCTTAGAAGAACATATTCCTATAATAATGGATGACACATTAGAAGTAATAAGTAAAATTTTAAAAGAAAAAAAGCCAGAAAAAATTTTGGAAATAGGAACAGCAGTAGGATATTCTGCAATATGTTTTTCAGAATATATAAAAGAAAATGGTAAGATAGATACAATAGAAAGGGATTTAGAAAGAGTAAAAGAAGCTAAGGAAAATATAAAAAAGGCAGAAGTAGAAGGAAAAATACATATATATGAAGGTGATGCTGTAGAAATTTTACCTACATTAAATGAAAAATACGATGTAGTTTTTATAGATGCAGCAAAAGGAAAATACCCATTCTTTTTAAATGAAGCAATGAGAATGTTAAATGAAAATGGGATGATTTTTGCAGATAATATTTTATATAAGGGATATGTTATGAGCGATTATAATAAACATAAACAAAGAACTGCTGTTAGAAATTTAAGAGAATATATAAAAGAGACAACCGAAAATCCAATGCTTGATACAGAAATATTAGAAGTGGGCGATGGACTTGCGATAAGTAAATTAAAAAAATAAACTAAAAAAGACAAGTCAAAAAGAAAAATCTTTTTTTCTTGTCTTTTACAATATATATCTTATACAAGATAAAAATGTATCAACAGTGAATAGACATAATAAAAGTCTTAGTAGGGTTATTTGAAAGGAATAGGGAACTTTATCTAAAACAATATCTACTTTTCTTTTTAAAAATGGATAAATATGGTTAATAAATAAAATAGCAATAATTCCCCAAGCAAAGGAATAAAAAATACTTATTCTTCCGTTTAAATTAAAAAAATCATTTGTATAATCCCACCAATGAGCTGCAAATAAAGCATCTAATATAAAACTAACAAGATATTCAAAAATGGAAAAAACAATAGCTGAATAGATAAATAGTTTTATTGAATTATCTTTATATTTTGTTAAAAATGTAATTAACATTATTGCTCCATAACCATATATAGGGCAAATTGGACCATATAAAAAACCTCTTTTGGTGAAATGACCTAATTCATATATACTGTATAAACTTTCTAGTATCCAACCAAGAAAAGCAAAAATAAAAAAATATAATATAAGATAATATATTTTAGATAATTTGTTGTCATGTACTACTTTATATTTTTCTAATTGTGACTCCATAACATCCTCCCATAAATTAAAACTATAATAACAAACAATTATGAAAAAGTAAATAATTTGTAGAAATAAATTGAAACATATGATATAATCACATTATTAATAATAGCGGATAATTAATAAATTATGATAAAATAAATAAAAATAAAAGTAAAGAAAGAGGAGCGAATATGAAAAAACCAGAATTATTAGCACCAGCAGGTTCTTTTGAAAAAGCTAAAACAGCATTTTTATATGGAGCAGATGCAGTGTATGCAGGAACATCATCATTGTCATTAAGAACAAGAGCAGAAATGAAAGATGAAGATTTAGCAAAGACAATAGAATATGCACATGAAATAGGCAAAAAAGTATATACAGCAATAAACATATATGCTTGGGATGAAAATTATGATGAAATAAAAAAACAAGCGAGAATGTTAGAAAAGTTAAATGTAGATGGAATAATTGTTGCAGATGGAGGAATTGTAGATTTATTAAAAGAAGAAGCACCATCTATTCCAATACATATAAGCACACAAGCTAATATTGTTAGTTATCACACAGCAAACTTTTGGCATAAAAATGGAGCTAAAAGGGTTATTTTAGGAAGAGAATTAAATAAAAAACAAATAAAAGAAATTGTAAACAATACACCTATGGGATTAGAAACAGAGATTTTTATACATGGGGCTATTTGTTTTGGTTATTCAGGAAGATGTTTTTTAAGTGATTTCTTAGCAGGAAGAAGTGCTAATTTAGGAGACTGTGCACAAAGTTGTAGATGGGCATATAATTTATATGCAGAAGAAAAAAATAATCCATGTAATTTAATGCCAGTAGAAGATGACGATAAAGGAACGTATATTTTTTCATCAAAAGATTTATGCTTAATAAAAGAAATACCAGAAATTATAGATATGGGAGTAGATAGTTTAAAAATAGAAGGAAGATTAAAAACAGAGTATTATCTTGCTGTTGTAGTAAATACATATAGAAATGCAATAGATGATTATATGAAAAATCCTAGCGGGTATGATTATAAAAAATATTTAACAGAATTAGAAAAAACAAAAACAAGAGGATTAACAACTTTTTATTTTAATGATAGAAACAATAAAGATATTCAAGAATATGAAGGAAAACAATATAATGCAAATTATGAGTTTGGTGGAAAGGTTTTAAAGGCTGATAAAGAGAAATCTTTAATAGAAATAAAAAACAGATTACAAGTGGGAGATTATCTAGAAATTATAATTCCAAACGAAATAAATACAATAGATTTTAGAATTAATGATTTATGGGATAGTGATACAGACGAAAAAATAGAATTTGTAAATCCAGGAAAACTTGGACAAACAGTAAAAATGAAATTGCCAATAGATGTAAAGCCTGGATGGATTTTAAGAAGAAGAAAATAAAAAGTAAAAAAGATTGAAGATTATATAAAAATAATCATCAATCTTTTTTTAAACTTTTACTTTCTAATTTAAAAGATAAATACATGCAAATAAAAAATAATAAAATAGAACTAACTCCAGTAAAATCTAGGCTAATACCAGGATATAAAATAAAAATAGAACCAATTACAAATCCGATAATAGAAAAAAATGTTGGTATATAAAAAAAGTTTAGCAAGTATTGAATAACTTTTAACCATAATATACATCCAATAATTAATCCAATTCCCATAGGAATTAAAACAGATAAATTAAAAAAAGAAACAGATTCTAAATAAATAGGATATATTCCTAAAAGCATTAATATAACTGTGCTACTTACGCCAGGAACCACTACTCCAATAGACATTAAAAAACCACATAAAGCAAGATAAAAATAAGAATAAGTTAGTTGATTATTAGTGCAAAACGAAAAAGTGGATTCATATTTTAATAAAACTAATGTAAGAAAAAGTGTAGCCAAAGAGTAAATTAAGTAGTGTAATTTAAACCTATTCTTACTTGCAATTTTAAAAATAGATGGGAGAGTTCCAATAATTAAACCTATAAAACTAAAATTTGCTTGTATAGGGAATTTTGAAAATAAAAAATTTAAACTATTAGCAAAAAGTAAAACTCCTATAATGCCTCCAATAAAAATTGGAAGTAAAAATTTGAAATTTTTTTTGAAATCTGTAAAAATTCCGTAAAATACTATTTACTAAATTTTCATATATACCAAAAACAACACATAAAACACCACTACTAATACCGAGGAAGTATTGCTCCAGCGCCTAAAAAAATACCTTTTATGCAATTAACAATAAAGTTCATAAAGTAACCTCCAATAATAAATATGTATAATAAATAGTATGCAAAAAAATAAAAATAAATTAATAAGCCAGGCACTTTTAAAAAATAAAAAACATATATTAAAATGTATACCAAAAAGTGGAGGGTTCGTGTGTATGTTTGTACTATCAATTTCAAGTTTGATAACTTTTTTAAAAACAGCAGTTTTTCTTGTAGGATACATTTCGAATAATAGTTTGTTTCCAGAACCATTAGATTCTGATGAAGAAAAAATTTATTTAGAAAGATTTAAACAAGGTGATGAAGAAGCACGTAATATACTTATAGAGAGAAATTTAAGATTGGTTGCACATGTGTGTAAAAAATATAGTACATCAAATGTCGAATTAGATGATTTGATTTCTATTGGAACAATAGGATTAATTAAAGGAATTAATAGTTTTGATGATTCGAAAGGAGTAAAACTTGCAACATATGTATCTAGGTGTATAGATAATGAAATTTTAATGCATTTAAGAAGTATAAAAAAATTAGGAGCGGAAGTTTTTTTAGAAGAACCAATAGGAAAAGATAAAGATGATAATACTGTAACATTACAGGAAGTGTTAGAAAATAATGATAAAAATATTGAAGATGAAGTGGATTTTAAAATGAAACTTAAAAAAATGTATTCAAAAATGAAAGAAGTACTTAAAGACAGAGAAAAATTAATTTTAGAACTTAGATTTGGACTAAATGGTGATAAACCAAAGACACAAAATCAAATAGCAGAAATGATGGGAATATCACGTTCATATGTTTCAAGAATAGAAACTAAAGCAATTGGAAAATTATCAAAAGAATTTAAGGAAGAATTATAAAAAATATTAAGTGAATAATACTTTTTTACATAAAATAGATATAATTGTAAAAAATAATATTAATAAATAAACAAATAAAAGATAGGTTGATTATTTAAAAAATCAACTTATTTTTTTGCAGTTGAAATATAACATATAGGTCAAATAAAATATTATAATTGCTAACTTTTAAGCAAAATAAATTACTAAAATTTTCAAAAAAATCATATTATTTTATTGCTATTTTATTCATTGTATTGTATGATATTGTAAGTGAAGATATAACAGAATTTATGTAATAGAAATACTAAGAAAGGAGTTCAATATATGAAAAAAATAGTAACCTGTGTGCTTGCTATAATTTTAATTTTTTCTATATCTTGTACAGTTGTAAATGCAAGTGATACATCTACAGAAACGATTAGGATAAATAATACAAGTAATGTACAAAATAATAATAGTATTAATAATAGTAACCAAACTACAAACACAATAAAAGCTGAAAGTACAGAACAAATAATACAAATTAAGGATAAAGAAGAGAAAAAACTTGAAGATTATGTTAAGGATTATGGTTCAGAAACATATGGTTTAGCAGCATATATATTAAATAAAGTTAGATTGTATAGTATACCATTTGGCGTTGTAGGAATAGTATTTGCAGCTATTTATCAATATGTTATAGGTATAAGAAAATTAGATGTAAGAGACAAAGGTTTTAATATTATGATTGCTATTATAACAGTACTTGTAATATGTCAAATATTACCACTAATTTTTGCAATAATAGTTAAAGGTTGGAGGGGTTAAACAAATGAAAGTTTTATTTGCGGTAAATAATGATAAGGTTTCAGAATCAATAATAAAAAGATTTCAAAGAGATTACAAAGAGATAATATCTAGTAAAAATGTATATTATTTTAACGCAATATTAAAAGAATTACAAAAGGATAAATCATATGACAGAATAATTATTAGTGAAGATCTAGAGCCATTTTCTAATAATAATTATGAAGCAATTGATAAATTTATATTCGATAAATTGGATAAAATAAGCGATGAGGCATTTAATTCAGAAGGTGCTAATATACCAATTATTTTAATAGGAACAGATAGACGTACAATACCAGAGCCATTATTAATAAAACTATTTGGAATTGGAGTGTATGATACTTTAGTTGGACAAGATAGAAGTGTAGAAAAAGTTTGTGAATTGTTAAATAAACCTAGAAGTAAAAAAGAAGCAAAGGTCTATTATAAAATAGATTCAGATGATGTTGAATATAAGCCAGAAAATGAAAATGATGTTAGTGAAGCAGAAATACAAAACATACTAGCACATTATAAAAAATTAGGAAAAGATGAAGAAAAGTATGTAGAAAGTTTTGAACGTATAGCAGTGCAATATACGGATGAACAACTTAAATTAATTATCACATTCTTACCTAAAAATGTAACATATGTCTTAGAAAATAATTCTCCAAAATATAGACAAGTAATGGGGATGAATCCAAAGACTATTAGAAAAGAAAATAAGAAATTTAGTGTGAAAAATGAAGAAGCACAAAAAATAGAGTTTATAGAAAAAGAATTAAACAAACAAAGATTGAGTAAACCAGTAATTATTCCTACTTCAGTAGATACAAATAAAGTAAAAAGAATTGTTGATAAAAAAAGAGAAGAAGAAAGAATAAGAAAAGTTCCACATACAACACATACATTAGACGAAAACTATGAAAGACATGAAAGAAAGATTGTAAAAAAACCTCGTCATGAAGAAATAGAAGATTTTGAAGATGTAGAAGATGTAGTAGAACCAGTAAAAAGAGGAAGGGGAAGACCTCCTAAGAAAAAAACAGAAAGCGAAATACAAGACAAAACAAAGGTGGCAGAACCAGTAAAAAGAGGAAGAGGAAGGCCGCCTAAGAAAAAAGTAGAAGATGAAGTAGAAAATGAAACAAAAGTAGTAAGTCCAGTAAAAAGAGGAAGAGGAAGACCTCCTAAGAAAAAAATAGAAGATGAAGATGTTGATATTTTACCAGGATTTGACGATTTTGAGGACTTAGAAGACGAAGATAAAAAAATACCAACACCAAAAGTAAAAAAAGACGAAGATGTAACATTACCAGGATTCAATGATTACGATGACGAAGAAGATGAAGAATCATTACCAGGATTTGGCGATAATGATGATTATGAAGAAGATGAAGAATCATTACCAGGTGTTGATGATAATGATGATGAATATGAAGAAGATGATGATTACAATTATGGAGATGACGAAGAAGAAGATGATGCATCATTGCCTGGATTTGATGATGACGATGATTATGAAGAAGATGAAGACGATGATGATATATCAGTACCAATGGCAGACGATGACGACGATTATTATGAGGAGGAAGATAACACCAAAAGTAATTATAGTGCTCCAATAAGTAATCCAAACTTTAATAGAATGGAACCAATTAGTAAACAAAATTCTAAAGAAATTGAAAGTGCTAATAAATATAATTCTTCAGTTAACTTCAATATAGATAATTTAATAAGTAGTGATCAAAAAATTGTATCATTTGTAGGAACTTCAAAAAATGGAACATCATTCTTAGTAAGTAATTTAGCTCAAATGTTTTCAGAAAAAGGAATAAGTACAGCAATATTAGATCTTACAAAAAATAGAAATGCATATTATATGTATACAGATAATAATCCAGAATTAACAGGTGCAGCATATAACTGTATAGAAAATTTAAGAAGAGGAATTGCAGAAGGAATACCAATAAATAAAAATTTAACTGTTTATACATCTTTGCCAGATGAAGTGGAAGGATTAAAAGATTATGAAAATATTGTAGAAACCTTATTAAATAATTATTCATTAGTATTGTTAGATTGTGACTTTGATACTGAATATGAATACTTTAATGTTGTTCAAGAAATTTATTTAGTACAAAGTTTAGATGTTTTAACTATTCAACCTTTAACAGCATTTTTAAGAGAATTAAAGGCAAAAGACGTATTAGATCCAAATAAAATTAGAATAGTAATTAACAAACACGTGAGACTAAATAAAATGAGTGACAAAATGTTAATTGAAGGAATGAGTTCATATAATGATCCAAGTATGTCATTTATGACAGAATTATTTAACAGTAATAATGTTAAATATACAATTATTCCTTTTGATCAACAAGCGTATACTAAATATTTAGATAGCTTAGTAGATTGCAAATTTTCTTTAAGAGGGTATTCAAAAAATATGTTACAAAGTTTAAATAAATTAGGAAATATGGTATTTCCATTAATTAATAATAAACCAGTAAAAGAAAAAAATAATAAATATAATAATTACAATAGTAATTTTTCAACAGGAACAAGTAATACTTTAAATAAAATGAAGAAGAAATATTAAAATAGAATAGAGAGGGGATTATTTTGTTAATAGCAGTTATTATCATAATAGTATTGTTAGTAATAGCAATAATAGGATTAATTATGTACAACGTATCTATACACAAAAAGTTAGAAGAATTCAGTAATACAAATCAAAAAATAACAAGCTTAAATGTATTACAAGATTTTATGGATACTATAAGCGAAGCAAGTACAGTAGATCAAAAAATTAAAAAAATAAATAGTATTTTAATAGAAAGATATGATATAAAATATTCTACTATAGTAATTTATAATGGTGCAGAATACCAAGTAAAAGCTTCAAATGTAGAAGAAAAACACTGGGACACTTTAAGAACTCTTCAAAATGAACCAGTTTTTAGAGATAGTATCCAAACTGCTACCCCTAAATATATAACAATAAACCAAGAAGGCGAAAAATTACCATATCAAAGAATGGAATTTGGACGAGCTAAATCTGCTATGTTCTTTCCATTGTATGTAGATAATATTTATATAGGATATTGGATTATAGAAGGTAGTAAGCCACATGAGTTTGATAATGTTGATACTACTATTTTAGAAGTTGTAAAAAATAATATAGTTTCAGTATTAAGAACTGTTGAAAACCAAAAAATTATAGAAAATATAGTTAGAGAAGATAAATTCTCAGGACTAAAATCTGTTGAATACTTATATGGAACTGCAAGAAAGGTAATAGACCAATATCCAACATCAACAGTATGTCTTTTTAAGATAGTTAATTTACAAAAGATTAATGAACTAGTTAGTAGAAAAACTGGTAATACAGTTATTACAGAAGTAAGTGATTTACTAAAAAATAATTTGGCTGAGGAGTACTTTTTTGTAAGATATATGGGACCAAAATTTGCAATAGTATTTTCTGGAATCGATACAGCTGGAGTTGTAAATTTTATGAAGGATATGAAAAGAGAAGTAGAAAAACTACGAATAGAACCAGAAGAAGATTATAGAGGAAAGAAAAATATAGTAGTTAGTCCTAAAATTAATGTTGCAATATCAACATATTACAAAGGAACTGCACTAGAAGGAGTAACAGCCAAATTAGAAGAATACTTAGATAATGCAGACCAAACAGAAAATAATATAAATTGTTTATAGGAGGTAATTTATTATGGCTATGGATGAAACAATGAGTTTTAAAGTAGAGAGGGATAAAAATATTAAGGCTAGAGAAATTTTAAAAGAAGTACATCAAGCACTTGTAGAAAAAGGGTATAATCCAATAAACCAAATAGTTGGGTATATATTATCAGGTGATCCAACATATATTACTAGTCATAATAATGCTAGAAATTTAATAAGACAAATCGAAAGAGATGAATTATTGGAAAAAATGGTAAAAAGTTATATAGGATTGGACGACTAATAAATGAGAAAATTAGGAATTGATTATGGTGATTCTAGGGTAGGAGTAGCAATTACAGATGCTCTAGGAATAACAGTTCAAGGCTTAGAAACAATACATCATAAAGGAAATGATAAAATTGTTTTAAAAAGACTAGAAGAGTTATTAAATGAGTATGAAGTAGATACAATAGTAGTTGGTTTACCTCTTAATATGAATGGTACTAAGACTGAAAGAGTTGAAGTTACAGAAAAGTTTATTCATAAGCTAAAATGCAAATTTAATAAATTAAAAATAGAAGAAATAGATGAAAGACTAACTACTGTTGCAGCACATAAAACTATGAATTATTTAAATATAAATAAACATAAAAAAAGAGATATTGTAGACACAATATCAGCTGTATATATATTAGAAACATATATGAAAAAGATTACTTCTTAAAAGCTAATAAAAAACTTAAGAAGTAAAATAGATATAAAGTATATCAAAATAAAAAATGTGAATAATATTTATTAGTTATTATCATTGTAGAAATACAATTTAAATATAAAAATTTGAAAGGAGAAATTAACATGAATGATGATTTAAATAATGTTCCAGATGCAGAGGAAATTGATAACATAGTATCTTTAACAGATGAAGATGGAAATGAAATCGAATTTGAATTCTTAGATTTAATTCAATATGATGGAGAAGAGTATGTTGTATTATTACCTACAGAAGATTCCGGAGAAGATGCAGGAGAAGTTGTAATTCTAAAATTAGAAGATACAGAAGATGAAAATCAGGAATCTTATGTAAGTGTTGATGATGAAGAAATATTAAATGAAGTATTTCAAATCTTCAAAGAAAAATTTAAAGATGAATTTAATTTTATTGATGATGAAAATAACGATTAGTAAAATTATAAAAATAAAAGAGTCTAGAAAATGTATATCTAGGCTCTTTTGCTATTAGAAAATTTTTTTATTTTTTATAATATAAAGATATAGATAAAACGAAATATAATTGTAATAAAATTGTAATTTAAAAGTGATTTTAAGTATAGAAAGTACTAAGAAATCAGGGGGTTTAAAAATTCGATTAATGTGGAAATATATTATTTGAAGTTGAAAAAAGAAATTTAATAATATAAAATAATAGTGTTAAAAACATATAAAAATAGGAGGGGAAAAATGAAAAAGCAAAAAAAAATATTAATGAAAATACTAGAGATAATATTAATATTATCTATTAGTTTAGTAACAATAACAGGATGTGAAAAGAAGGAAGAAGAAAATAAAAAAGATGAATCATCATATACTAATAATGAGGCTAATGTAGATGCGAATGCATTAAATCTTGAAATAGAATATGCTTCAGATTTTAAGGATGGAATAGCTATAATAAAAAGTGGAGGTAAATATGGTGTAATAAATACAGAAGGAAAAATGGTTTTAGATTGTTCGAATTCTATGATAGAAAGAGAAGATGATCTACTAAAAGTAAAGAAAGATCAGTATGTTGGATTAGTTGATAAAGATGGAAAAGTAGTAGCTGATTATATCTACCAGACTATAGACAAAATGGATGATGATTTATATAAAGTACGAAAAGGGGATTATGGTTTAATAAATAAAGATGGTAAAGAAATAGTACCGTGTAATTTTTTATATATAGGTGAAGTTTCAGAAGGTATTATTACAATGAAAGCAAGTGACAAATTTATATATGTAACAAAAGAAGGAAAATTAATTACTAAAAAAGGATATAAAAATGCAAGTGATTTTTCAGATGGAATGGCAGGAGTAGAAACGTTCGAAAATAATAATATTTTCATAGATACAACAGGTAAAGAAATGGTACCAGAGGTTGAAATCAGTATAGCGAATAAATTTTCAGAAGGATTAGCAGCAGTACGAAAAGAAAAAGATGGTAAATATTGTTATATAGACAAAACAGGTAAGGTTGTTTTAGATTGTTCAGAATATGAAGATGTGAATAATTTTGAAAATGGATTAGCAAGGGTGTCAATTGGAAAAAAAGAAAATGAAAGATATGGATTTATAGATAAAACTGGTAAAGTGGTTATAGATTTAATATATGAGAATTGCGAAAAGTTTTTTAATGGTTTAGCAAAAGTAAAAAAAGATGGAAAGAGTGGATATATAAATACAAATGGAGAGTTTTATGAGTATGATCAAATGGAAGAAAAAAATGGAAAATTTATAGTTAAGAAAGACGGAAAATATGGACTGTTAGATAAAGATAAAAATGTTATATTAAATACTGAATATCAGAGTATATATATTACAGACGTAGGATTAATTTCGGTAAAAAAAGATGGAGAATATGAATTGCTAAATGAAAATGGAAAAACTACTACAGGAAAAAAATATCTTAGTGTAAACCTATTTAGTGAACGGATTATGTTTGGTACTGAAAGAAGATGGACATATGACATATATAGATGAAACTGGTAAAGAAGTTATAACAGATTATGAAATTAGTATGGCGAATAACTTTTCAGAAGGGTTAGCAAGCATTAAAAAAACTGGTTCTAATAATTATTGCTATATAGATAAAACTGGTAAGGTAGTTATAGATAATTTAGAGCAGGGATATAATTATTATGGATTTTCAGAAGGATTAGCAAGAGTGTCAATTGGAAAAGATGGAAATGAAAAATATGGATTTATAGATAAAACTGGTAAGATAGTTATAGGTAAATTCTAAAAATAAAAAGAAATGAAATTTGTTATATTTTATGATAAAGTAAAAAATATAAAATAGGCAATATTCTCATTTCTTTTTAAATTTTTATATTGACTTTAATATTGCTTTTGATAAAAATGTATAATATAATCTAATTATATAAAGAAATAGATATTTTATCCGAAAAAAGGAGATAAATGCGATATGAATAAAAGAACAAAAACAAGAAAAATAATGGTAGGAGATGTACAAATTGGAGGACAAGATAAAGTTGTAATTCAATCTATGACAAATACAAAAACAAAAGATGTACGGTGCAACAGTAAAACAAATTTTAGAGTTAGAAAAAGCAGGTTGTGAAATTGTTAGAGTTGCTTGTTTAGATATAGACGATGCAAAAGCAATAAAAGAAATAAAACAAAAAATAAATATTCCGGTAGTAGCAGATATACATTTTGATTATAAAATAGCATTAGAAGCAATTGAAAGTGGAGTTGATAAAATAAGGATTAACCCTGGAAATATAGGAAGTGAAGAAAGAGTAAAAAAAGTTGTTGAATCATGTAAAAAGCATAAAATACCAATTCGTATAGGAGTAAATGGTGGGTCTTTAGAAAAGGATTTATTATTAGATGGAAAACCAACAGCTAAAGCAATGGTTGAAAGTGCCAAAAGACATGTAGAAATTTTAGAAAAATTAGACTTTTATGATATATGTATATCTTTAAAAGCTTCAGATTTAGATTTGTGTATAGAAGCATATGAAGAAGCAAGTAAAGAATTTAATTATCCATTACATTTAGGAATAACAGAAGCAGGAACAGCTTTTAGTGGAACTATTAAATCTAGTATAGGACTGGGGGTTTTATTAAGACAAGGTATAGGAGATACAATGAGAGTATCATTATCAGATAATCCAGTAGAAGAAATAAAAGTTGCAAAAGAAATTTTGAAAGATTGTAATTTATATAATAAATCTCCAAAGTTAGTAGCATGTCCAACTTGTGGAAGAACACAAATTGACTTGATACCAATAGCAAAAGAAGTAGAAGAATTCTTACAAGGAATAGAAGCAGATATAACAGTTGCTGTAATGGGATGCGCTGTAAATGGACCTGGAGAAGCAAGAAATGCTGATATAGGAATTGCAGGAGGAATAAAAGAAGGTTTATTATTTAAAAAAGGTGAAATTATACGAAAAGTAAAACAAGAAGAAATAGTTAATGTATTAAAAGAAGAAATTTTAAAAATGATTTAAAAGGAGCTTTTATGGAAATAATTTTAGGAAAAACAGCAGGTTTTTGTTATGGTGTAAAAACAGCAGTTACAAATGCAGAAGAAAAATTAAAAGAATATAAAAATGTATCTTGTTTAGGAGAATTAGTACATAATGGTGAAGTTATAAAAAAATTAGAAAAATTAGGCTTAAGTGTAGTAGAAAATATTGAAGATTCAAAAAGTAAAGTTATTATAAGAGCACATGGAATCTCAAAAGATATTTATAAAAAAGCAGAAGCTTTAAATATAGAGGTCTTTGATTTTACATGTCCATTTGTGCTAAAGATACATAATATAGCAGAAGAATATTCAAAAAAAGGGTATTATATATTTTTAATTGGAGGAAAAAAACATCCGGAAACTATTGGAACGATTAGTTTTTGTGGGAAAAATTCATGTATAATAGAAAAAGAAGAAGAAATAAAAGAAGCTATAAAAAAATTAGAAGAATCTAAAATAAAAAAATTATTAATAATTGTGCAAACGACATTTAGTTTAGAAAAATTTAGTTCTTTTGTAGAAAAAATAAAAAATGAAATATCAGATGATATAAAATTAGAAATAAAAAATACTATATGTAGTGCTACTAAAATAAGACAAGAGGAAACTGCTAATATTTCTAAAGAAGTAGAATGTATGATTATTATCGGAGGAAAAAATAGTTCTAATACTAAAAAACTCTATGATATATCAAAGGAAAATTGTGAAAATACTCTAATAATAGAAACTAAAAATGAATTAAATATAGACGAAATAAAGAAATTTAAAAAAATAGGAATAATGGCGGGAGCTTCAACACCAAATGATAGTATAGAAGATGTGATAGAATTAATAAAAAGTAACGAATAAAACTATAAAAGCTAATAGTAGTATAAAAAGAAAAAATTAAGCAACTAGAAATTAAAAATAATCTTGGAGAACACATAAATTTCACAAAAAAGTAACAATAGATATATTGACAAATGACACTGTGTCACTTATAATGCTGACACAGTGTCATTGTTTAGTTTAAAAGCATAATATATTTAAATTAAATAAAAGTTAGAATATTTTAAGTGAAAAGAGGTGAAAAAAGTGCCAAAGGAAACCTTCTTAAATTTATCAGAAGGAAAAAAAGAGATAATAATTAATGCAGCCAAAAGAGAATTTGCAAGAGTACCTTTTCAAGAAACATCAATAAAAAATATAGTAGAAGATGCAGGAATTGCAAGAGGAAGTTTTTACCAATATTTCGAAAGCAAAGAAGATTTGTTAGAATACATAATAAGCAATCATGCATTAATGGTAAATAAAGGAACAGAAGAAACTTTTCATAAGATAAATGGAGATATATTTGAAGTATTTATTTCGATATATGATCATGTTTTAGAGCAATGTATGTCAAAAGAAGATATAAAATTATATAAAAATATATTCGAAAATATGAAAAATAGTGAAGATGGTATTTTTTTAGCAACAATGAAAAAATATAAACCAAAAGATATATCTGAATATTATAGATTAATAAATAAAGAAAATCTAAAAATAGAAAATAAAGAAGATATGATAATAATAATAAAAATGTTAGGTAGTATAACTAAAAATGCTATTATAAATAGTTTCAGTTATAATAGTAAAAAACAAGCTAAAGAAGAGTATTTAAAAATGATTAACTACTTAAAATATGGAATAGAAAAGAAAGAGAGGATTAAAAAGAAATGTTAAAAGTATTAAAATACTTAAAAAAGACAAAATTTAGTGTAATAGCAATTATAATTCTTTTATGTATTCAGGCTATGGCAGATTTAGCGTTACCAGATTATACATCTAAAATTGTTAATATTGGTATACAACAAAGTGGAATAAAAGAAGTTTCACCAAAAGTTATTAGAAAATCAAAAATGGATGAGATTTTATTATTAACTAATGATGATAATGAAATTTTAGAAAATTATGAATTAATTAGTAAAGATAATTTAAGCAATAAGGATTATGAAAAATATTTAAAAGAATATCCAAAACTAGAAACAGAAGAATTATATATAAAAAAGAATTTAAAAAATGATAAAGAAGAAGCTTTAGAAAATAAAATGAAAAAGCCTCTAATGACTGTAGCATCTTTAGAAAGTAAAGAAACAGAAGAAAAATTAAAAAATCAGATGTTACAAAACATGCAAGAAGAGCAAAAACAAGCTTTAAGTAATATTTCTTTAATCGATATTATAAAAACAATGAAAGAAGAACAAAGAAATGCTATTTTAGAAGAGATAAACAAAAAAATAGATGAAATGCCAGACACTATACTAAATAGTGCAGCAATTTCAGAGATAAAAGCAGAATATGAAGAAATTGGAATAGATACAAATAAATTACAAAATAATTATATATTACTTTCAGGACTTCAAATGCTTGGAGTTGCACTAATTAGTATGGCAAGTGCTGTAATAATTATGCTACTATCATCTAGAGTTGCAGCTAATTTAGGAAAAGTATTAAGAGAAAAATTATTTAAAAAAGTATTAACCTATTCAAGTAGTGAAATGAGAAAATTTGGTGTTGCATCATTAATTACAAGAAATACAAATGATATTCAACAAATTCAAAACTTAATAACTATGTTATTTAGAGTTGTGGTTTATGCACCAATAATAGGAATAGGAGGATTCTTTAAAGTCCTTGCTAATAAAGCAAATTCTATGGCTTGGATTATTGGTCTTGCAATAGTTGTAATTATTTTAGTTGTTATGACTTTATTTATTATAGCAATGCCTAAATTTAAAAAATTGCAAGAATTAATTGATAAGTTAAATGGTGTAGCACGTGAAATATTAACAGGACTTCCTGTAATTAGAGCATTTAACAAAGAAAAGACAGAAGAAGAAAGATTTGATAAAGCAAATTTTGATCTAATGAAAGCCAATATATTTGTTAACCGTGCAATGAGTATAATGATGCCAGCACTTATGTTTATAATGAATGGAATTACAGTTTTAATCATTTGGGCAGGTGGACATGGAGTTGAAGAAGGAGCAATACAGGTAGGAGACATGATGGCATTTATTCAATATACAATGCAAATAGTAATGGCATTTTTGATGATATCTATGATATCTATTATGCTTCCAAGAGCAGCTGTTTCTGCAAAACGTATTAATGAGGTATTAGAAACAGAAAGTTCAATAAAAAATGCAAAAGAAACAAAAAAATTAAATAGGAATAAAAAGGGATATGTAGAATTTAAAAATGTATCTTTTAGATATCCAGATGCAGATACAGAAATTTTAAATGATATTACATTTACAGCTGAGCCAGGAAAAACAACTGCAATTATAGGAAGTACAGGTAGTGGTAAATCTACAATTGTAAATTTAATTCCACGTTTTTATGATGTTACAGGCGGAGAATTATTAATAGATGGTGTTAATATAAAAGATATAGATATAAAAACTTTAAGAGATATTATAGGTTTTGTTCCACAAAAAGGTGTATTATTTTCAGGAACAATAGAATCAAATATAAAATATAGTGACAAAAATATGTCTGATGAACGTATGATAGAAGCAGCTAGAATTGCACAAGCAGAAGAGTTTATTAATACTAAAAAAGAAAAATACAATTCTGAAATTGCACAAGGAGGAAATAATGTTTCTGGTGGACAAAAACAACGTTTATCAATAGCAAGAGCAATAGCAAAAAATCCAGAAATATTTGTGTTTGATGATAGTTTTTCAGCATTAGATTTTAAAACAGATGTAAAATTAAGAACAGCACTTAGTGAAAAAACAAAAGATAAAACAGTAATTATTGTAGCACAAAGAATTAGTACAATATTAAATGCAGATCAAATTATTGTATTAGATGATGGAAATATAGTGGGAATAGGAACACATGAAGAACTAATGAAGAATAATGAAACATATAAAGAAATAGCACTATCACAACTTTCAAAGGAGGAATTGGAATAATGGCAGAAAAAGAAAGAAAACCTCCAATGGGAGGTATGAGGCCAGGACCAAAAGGTCGTGGAGCTGTAGAAAAGGCAAAAGATTTTAAAGGAACAACAAAAAAATTAATAAAAAATTATTTAGCAAATTATAAAATATCATTAATGATAGTTTTTATATTTGCTGTAGGAAGTACAATATTTTCTGTTATAGGTCCTAAAATATTAGGTAATGCTACAACAGAAATATATACAGGTTTAATTGGAAAAATATATGGAACAGGCGGAATAAATTTCGAGAAAATAGCAAATATATTATTAACATTATTAGCGCTATATATTGCAAGTGCAGCTTTTTCAATAATACAAGGATTTACAATGACAGGAATTGCACAAAAACTAACATATAAATTAAGAAGTGATTTAACTAAAAAAATAAATAGATTACCAATGAATTATTTTGATAAAAAGACAAATGGGGAAGTATTATCTGTTTTAACAAATGATATAGACACATTAAGTATGAACTTAAATCAGAGTATTACACAAATAATAACATCAATATGCACATTAGTAGGAATTCTAATTATGATGTTATCAATTAGTGTTACAATGACAATTGTATCTATAATTATATTACCAATAACAGCATTTGTTGTTAAAAAAATAGTTGGTAAGTCACAAAAGTATTTCAAAAAACAACAAGATTATTTAGGACATGTAAATGGTCAAGTGGAAGAAGTTTTTAGTGGTCATACAATAGTAAAAGTATTTAATGGTGAAGAAGAAGCAAATTTAAACTTTAAAAAAGCAAATGATGAATTATATCATTCAGCATGGAAGTCACAATTCTTGTCTGGTGTTATGTATCCAGTAATGAACTTTATAGGAAATATTGGATATGTTTGTGTAGCAATATTAGGAGGATATTTAGCAGCCAATGGAAGAATAACAGTAGGAAATATTCAATCATTTATACAGTATAATAAACAATTTACGCAACCAATTGTACAAATTGCACAAGTATCTAGTATGCTTCAATCTATGGTTGCAGCAGCAGAAAGAATATTTGAATTCTTAGAAGAGGAAGAAGAAATTCAAAAAGTAGAAAATCCTGTAAGTATAGAAGGAATAAAAGGTAATGTAGAATTTGATCATGTACATTTTGGATATAATGAAAATAAGATTATTATAAATGATTTTAATGCTAAAATTAAAGAAGGGCAAAAAATAGCAATTGTAGGACCAACAGGTGCAGGAAAAACAACAATAGTAAAATTATTAATGAGATTTTATGATGTAAATAGTGGAAGTATATTAGTAGGTGGACATAATATAAAAGATTTTAAACGTGGAGAACTTAGAAGCTTATTTGGAATGGTTTTACAAGATACATGGTTATTCGAAGGAACTATAAAAGATAATATTAAATATGGAAAGCAAGATGCAACAGATTCAGAAGTAATAGAAGCGGCAAAAGCAGCACATGTACATCATTTTATAAAAACGCTTCCAAATTCTTATGATATGGTTTTAAATGAGGAGTCTAGCAATATATCACAAGGTCAAAAACAACTTTTAACTATAGCGCGTGTCATATTAACAGATCCAAAAATATTAATTTTGGATGAAGCAACAAGTTCTATAGATACAAGGACAGAAGAACAAATACAATCTGCTATGGATAATTTAATGAAAGGTAGAACAAGTTTTATTATTGCACATAGATTATCAACAATAAGAAATGCAGATTTGATATTAGTAATGAATCAAGGTGATATAGTAGAACAAGGAACTCATGAGGAATTATTAGCAAAACAAGGATTTTATGCAGATTTATATAATTCACAATTTCAAGATTGTAATGACGAAATAGAGTAAGATAAAAATAGAGCTAAAAATTGTTAAATAATGTTTTAACAATTTTTAGCTTATTTTTGTTTCAAATATAAAAAAAACTTGACAAAAAGAACAACTGTTTATATAATTTTGAAAAATAATGAAAAAAATAGGGGAAAAAAGAATTATAATGAATAAAATAAAAGATAGAAAATTAAAAGGAAATAGTGTGTTACAATGGGTGGATGATTATGTTTTAGTAGATATAGAAACAACAGGTCTTTCACCAAAAGAAAATGATATAATTGAAATTGGAGCAATAAAAGTAAGAAACAATAAAATAATAGAAGAATATGAATCTTTAATAAAAATAAATTATAATATAAATCCATTTATTACAAAACTAACAGGTATAACAAATGATATGCTAAAAGACGGGAAAAATATAGAAAATGTTTTAACCGAATTTATTAAATTTACTGGAAATGATGTAATAATGGGACATAATGTTAACTTTGATATTAACTTTATATACGATAATTGTGAAAAGTATTTGAAATCTTATTTAACTAACGATTTTATAGATACAATGCAAATAGCAAAGAAAATATTACCAAATAGTCAAAACTATAAATTAGGAACTTTGGCAGAAAAGTTTGATGTTAGTTACAAAGGTGCACATAGAGGTCTAAAAGATGTGGAAATAACATATGAAGTATATAACAAATTAAGAGAATATGCTAAAAAAACATATAAAATAATATAAAAATAGGAGGAAAAAATGCCATCTTGGGGAATACACTTAGCAACAGCTAAAAAAGTTTTAGAAAAAATTAATATAGAGGATGAAAATGATTTTATATTTGGAAATATATTGCCAGATATTGAAAATGGATATTTATTTAGAGATGTATCACATATAGTTAGCCATCCAATAACTCATTATGATTTATATCCAAGAGAAAAATTTAGTTCTCATAACAGATTTTTTAACATATATGAAGATAATATGAATAATAAAGTTATTTTAGGATATCTAGTACATTTATTAACAGATAATTTATGGAATAAGGATTTTTACGAAAAAAAAGCAATATTTAATGAAAAAGAGATAGTAGGTATAAAATTATTAGAAAAAGTAGAAAATTCTAATTTTGATACTGTAAGAAAGATAAAGCAAAGAGATTTTAAAATATTTGCAGATTATCTATTTTCTAAAGATTGTGTTGTAGAGCCAACTTTTGATCAGAAGTTAATAGAAAAATCAAATGCAATTAGTGTTATAAATATAAATGAAAAAGATATAAAAAAATCAATTGATTATATAAATAAAGAAAAAATAGATTCTAAAATTAAAGATATTAAATTAGAATATAAAACTTTTTCAGAAAAAGAGATAGAAGAATTTTTTATTGAAGTAACAAATAAAATTATAGAAGAGCAATTATTTTAGGAATAAATATCATTAAACCAATTATTGCTGCACCGATTGCTAGAACAAGAACCCCGCCTGCCGCTGCATCTTTAGCAATCTTAGCTTTAGGATGAAATTCAGGCATTACCATGTCAACTACTGCTTCTATTGCCGTATTAAATAATTCACCAGCAATAACTAATGAAAATAAAATAATACATATTTTCCATTGCACAGCACTCAGCTTTAAAACAACTCCCGCAACAATTACTAGAATCATTACAAACAAATGAATCTTCATATTTGTTTCTGATCTAATCGTCATGATTATTCCTGCAAATGCATAT
>OLOR01000365.1_pt1 | contig 49164 bp, 29 predicted proteins | sample 1672521 | NCBI WGS metagenome assembly OLOR01 (sample SAMEA3136695, study PRJEB25190) | human gut metagenome | biome: human gut; feature: human-associated habitat; material: faeces | place: Austria | collected 2013
TTGATTCTATTGCTAAAGGCCAGATTGCTGCAAAAAGAAAATTCGGAGAATCACTTGAATTAACAGATGGTGGAGATTTAATTGGTATATCGGAAAATTATAAACCTGATTTTGTAAAAGAATTTATAAGTCTTCAAAAAAAAAGGCAACAAGATTTAAATAAAGAAATAGCTAGAGTTACAGGAACAGAAAGTAATATTAATGTTCTGCCAGAATATTATAATTCATTATTAAAATTATTCGAGCCATCTACTACTCCTAAAATAGAAGAAAAAAAGATAAAAGAGACTGCGAAGACCAAACCTAAAAAGGTTGAGGAGTCCAAGCCTAAAAAAGTCAAATCAACTCCTAAAACAGAAGAACCTAAAAAAGTCGAAAAGAAGGCTGAACAAAAGCAACCAAATAAAACAGAGGAAACAAAGGAAATTGAAGAACCTAAACTTGAAAAAAAAGATGAATCTGTTTCTCCGGTTCCAAATAGATCTGGCTATAAAGTAATAAAACCTCCTAAAATTTTAAAGAATAACTCCCAAGCCAGAGATGTGAATGGTAATTTATTATCTTGGGATGGACAAGATTGGAAAATAAAATCAAATTCAGAATCCGATTCTTTATGGGAAAACATACCAGAGAATCCGTCTCCTGAATTTTTAAAAAGATTTGAAAGAGTTAAAAAATTTACCAAAAATCATCCTGAATTATTTGGTCCAGATGCTCTCCCTATAGAATTTGATGAGGAAGCTTTTTTGAATGATTTTTTTAAAACATTTAATGATGCTCCCCCTATAAAATTTGATGAGGAAGATTTTGGGAAAACAATGAATGATGGAGTAAGTGTTAAAGTTCCAGATGTATCCAAAGATATAAAAGATGGAGCAAAGCAAATAAAACAGGCGTCAGATACAATAGAAAAAACTTCCAAAACCGATCAAAAAATATCTGATGACAAGAAAGAATCTTCTGATTCTATAAAACCAAAAACTCATTCATCTTCACATTCGAAAAAAGGAAATAATCAACAAGATGACGATCAAGATCAAATAAATACTGGAAATGATGTAAAAAAAACAAAAAAAGAATTTACATCACAATATAAAGAAGCCATTTCTGATGTCAGGGATTTAGGGAAAGCATATGTTAGTCTTCAAAATGCTATTTTAAATCCAACAGGGAAAACTTATAAAAAATCTAATGGAAAAGTAGGATCTTCATATGAAGATTTTATTGACCAACAGTTGTCTGATATTGAAAAAAAAGAAAATAGAGTTAGATCATTTAATAAAAATGTTCATAATCAAAATAAGACAAATCCTTCTCAAATTAAGGATCAGAATATTTTTGATAGTTATGAGAAAGAATTGCAAGATAGTCAGTTACAGCAAAGTCAATTTGATGATAATCTAGTTAGTCTTATGAGATCTGCATACGAAGTTCGTAATAATGCTCAAAATGAAATACTTAAAACAATTGGCAGCCCTACACGAAAAGGAGAAATTAATTTAGAAAAACTTGCAAAACAACAAGAACGTTTTGCCAAAAGTGATTATGCATACAATTTACTTAGTGATAAAGTAAGCAAACGTAAAGGAAATGCATACCAAGAAACTGCTGTATCTGATATTGCGGAATCTTCAAAAACAGATAGAGAGTCTATTTTACAAACGAATTTTGGTACGTTGTCTCAACAAATCAATGATTATGTATCATCTATTGAAAGAGCTGGACGCGCAAGCGAACAATTCAAATCAGATTTTGGAAAAATACAATCTGATTTGAATAAAAATGATCCTTCTCAATTTAAAGATACTGAATCAGGTATGAAAGAATATCTTGACTTTATGACAGATATTCGCAGTCGTTTTAACAGCAATAAAGATTTTTATGAAAATGGCATCGGAAAATCTACTTTAGATTATGAAGCTATCAAAAATAAATTAATTAAAGCAGAAAACTATAATACTAAAACAAATGAGTATAAATCAAAAGTTTCTGGTTTTCAAGAACAATGGGATGGTATTATAGATAGTTATAATTCCGGAGATATAGATAAAATGAAAGAGGCAGAACATGCTGCCATTTCTCTTATATCTACAATGAATGACTTTTATAAAGAATCATCTAAAAGTGATAAATATAAAAAAACAACGTCGAAAGGTACTTTAGTAGAAGACACTGTAGGTAAGGTTCAAGATATTAATGATGCAAAACAATCATTAAAACAATTTACCGATGAAATGAAATTAACTAATAAGGTGTCAGAAACCATTGATACATCAACAGGTAAGATCACACAAAAATTCAAAGATGATTATTCTGGAAATATAATTACTATCACAAGTAATATTGACGAACTTAACAATGCTCTTAGAACAACTCAAAAAATTCAATCATCCGGTTCAGGCGGCTCTCTTCTGGGAGGATTAAAAAATCTCGTATCCGGCAACTTCAAATCAATTGTTGGTGAAATAGGAAGTAGTGTGGCTAATGTCCAGATTCTTGGCCAAGCTTTCCAGCAAATGAAAGATGGATTTAATACATTCCTTGATTTCAATAAAGGATTAACTAATATCAGTTATACCATGGATATGAGCAAAGAACAGCTCTCATCTCTCGGATCATCTGCTGTTGATATGGCAAAAGATCTTTCTATGTCCCTGGATAATACCATGGATATCTATCAGATCTATGCAAATATGAATACTACATCTAAGGAAATCCAGGAAACAGCGAAGCCTACTGCTATTCTGAGTAACTTAAGTGGTGTAGATGCTTCTACCGCCGCCGATCAGGTGCAGGGTATCCTTCAGCAGTTCCATATGCTCGATGATGGTTCTACTACTGCTGCTGATGCTTCTATGCATGTAGTTGATGTCTTAGATAAGATTTCCGGAAATATCGGAATGGATTATGCAAAGGGAATCAAGGTTATTTCTGATGCAGTACAGGCTTCCGGCCAGGTCGCTTATGATGCAGGAATGAGCTATGAACAGTTAGCAGCTGTTTCAGCTAAAGTAGCTGAAAGAACTCGTGAGGATGGATCTTCTATTGGTAATGCAATGAAGACTATCATAACGAGAATCAGTAAAGTTGGTTCTATGCCAGAATATGCTGCAGATGTAAGTAATGAAGATCTTTCCCAGGCTTCAGAGTCTTTACATAAAGTTGGTGTAGAAGTCTATAACACAGATGGATCATTCCGTGATCTTGATACAATCCTTTCAGAACTTAATTCTAAATGGGACGGATTGACAGACGCTCAAAAAGCAAATATTTCATACAATGTTGCAGCCACGAGGCAAACTTCAAAATTCAAGAATATACTTGAAGCTTGGACAGATTCTATGAATTTGGCAAACGAGGCCACTACAACCAGTGGTAATGCCGAAGCCAATCAGGAAAAATATATGGAGTCTTTTTCAGGAAAGATCCAAGCAATAAAAACTCAGATGGATGAGTTTTGGTTAAACTTCTATAATTCAGACCAGGTATCTGGAGCTTTAGATTTTGTACAAGGTTTAACCGAAGGATTTACAGGGCTTGAAGAAGCCATTGGTCCAATTCCTACTCTAATCACAGCTGTATTCTCAGCATTGACCGTAAAAAATGCAGCAACGAAAGGATTAGAGTTTTTAGTAGGAAAAGATGGACAAGCAAGTGGACTTGCAAATGCCGTGGGTTGACCCAAATTCGGGGTTACAGTTATTATTTCCGATTAATAATGAGCCTATCTACATAAAGATCGTGAGATCAATGTGTGGAGACGAGCGGCAATAAATAACTAGAGGATTAAAACGTTGAAACCTGCTATTCTATAATATAGTGAATCGGGCGAAAGCCTGCAGGTAACGCACGTGCCAACCTGGTTAACGTCTAGTAATATGTGAAACATTAGTAACAATTGCGAAAGCAATGATGAGGGAAACATATGAATAATCAGGAAGCGTAGAGAGCGCACCCTTCCTCGGAGTATATACAGAATCCATACATGTATATGCTTTTAATGAATGTGCCTATAGTAATGATGGTGAAATCCATCCAGTACTCTTCTACTGTTATTTTGAATGAAGAAAAATATTTTTAGGAAGTGCCCCTATAAAAGAGGCACTGTTATTAAAGGTTTTATCCTTTAATCCTCGGGCAAAAAAAATGGTCCCCGACCGTCTCACTTGCCGCCCGATGCAACGCTTGCAAAGTCACAATTAAAATTAGCCGAGATCTCATTTATGCTAACTTTAATATAGAAACTTAAAGCTTCTGGATTATGTTTGAGTATCATCCAGATAGCTGCAAGAATCAATATTGAAATTATAGCTAATATAATTATTGACCCTACAAGCTTAATTCGTTTTGAATTGTTGTCCATATTTCACCTCCTGTCTGCAGTGTTTATGGCACTGCCATAGGAGACAAATTGACTCTAACCAAAACGTCAGAATCATGATGACTTCTGATAATTTACCACCTACACTTTTCTGAAGGTATTATGTAAGAAATATATAGTGCACTTATATATTCTACACATGGTAAATTATACCAATTATATTCGAAATGTATAGTCAGAACGTTTGATCTGGTTAATATAAAAGTGCATCACAAATAGAGCAGGACGATTGATCCTGCTCTATTCTATTTTTCTCCTACCTGAAAGGACTAAATACCCATGAACAAATTTCAACGAATTTTACAACATTATAGACAAATCAAAAATTCTACTACTGGACCGTATACAAAACCCTATGAGTTCAGGAATATGACTAATTATGAATGGTACAAAAAATGTTGTTCTGATATATCACAAAACTATGGGATACTACTCAACCAAAATCAATCATATTTAAGCTATTGGTTTCATAGGAAAAAGGCAGATGTAAAATTGTTATTGTCTATTGTGAGGTTTTACTTACTCCAATTATTTTGATACCAATGCTTTTGCCGATTCGACAGCGACATCATGCGCTACATTTTCTACAAATTCTAATGTATGATTCCCTACTTTGCCGATTATTCCTTTAGTTTTGTTCCAGACGGTTTCTGGTTCTGTGGCAGCAAGGAATTTATGACCACTATATGTAATTTCGTTGATCATGCAATTATTAATGTAAGATGCAGAGCTTTCAGGATTTCTATTTGATATTTTAATAAAATTGACTTCATTCAGTTTTAATACCGTATACATGATTTCTTTATGTGAGTAAGAATTATTCAAATAAGAATTGAATAATTGTTGTAATGATATTGATACTACATGAAAAGTTCCGTCTGGAAGTTCTTTGTAATTAATATTATTTTTACAGAAAATCAGAACATCTCGTACACAAGATTCATTTAACTCCATTGTTGTTTTCTCCATTTAGAAAGGTGGCGATCAATTATGCAGACAAACCATAAAGTTCTCTCTACAGTTATAGATGTTACACAGTTACTTTGCAAAAATTCTTGTACATATGATGAAGCGTATAAAATATTAAATATGGTTACTGCCGAATTTAAACAGCAGCAAGAAAATTTAGAATACGCAACATACGATGACTATTTTGCAGGTACAAAAACTGATGATGTAAGTAATAAAGTCATTGCACCATTAAATCATGCGGGTGGTTATTGATCTTACTTACTTCCTGGTTTCCAACGATATCCGCACTTCTGACAAAGATTATGCTTTTTGCTAGATCCCCAAAATCCTGTTAAAAGTGAATATCCGGATTCTTCCGTTGTTACCGACGTTGATCCGCACTTTGGACAGCGAACTGTTTTGGATGGATCTGGAATATCGACAGTGTTAAATTCGAAGTATTGGAAGTTGTGGTCGATACAGGTTGTAATGAATTTGTAGGCAAGATGAGCTGTATTATTCCTATCCCACCAACCAAAATGTTTGCGAATTGATTGATCAATTTCGTTAGTAATCTTTATTAATTCCAAGTATTCTTCAGGACAATTAACATTATATAATTCTCTAGGGTTGTTAAAATGTATTATATTTTCCTCATAAAATCCCTTTTGAGCTTCTTTTGACAATGAATTATATAGTTCTTTAAAATGTGTCATATCATATTCTATGCCATCGACTAAACAAATATTTTCTTTATGTATATTATTCAAAGGAAATCCACAGTGAATGCAAGCTGGAGCCTTGTCAGAGACATTGCCGCCACATTCAGGACACTTAATAAGCATACAGTATTCCTCCTTTTATTGCTATTATTGTACTATCAATTTTATCATACTATAGTCATTAAGTAAAATCGGAAATCTTAAAAAGGCAATAAATTCTAAGGATGCTACTAAATTAAAAGAAGCCCTTAGTGAGATGGATCTTGACACTGCTGGTAAATGGTTTGGACGTTTAAACACTAATAAAGACGGTAGTTCTACAATTTCAGAAGATATTTTTTCAGGAATTTTTACAGAATTATTTAAAGGATCTGGCGATGAAATTGAGAAAGCCATAGCTAAAGGCGCTGCCTCTTCCGGATTCAAAGGCACTCTCTCTGCTGGTATTAGTGGTCTTGCAGGTGGATTATCTGGATTTGCAACCAAGATTGGTACTGTAGGTACAGGATTAGTATCATTTCTGGGTTCTATCTGGCCTCTATTAGCAGTTGGTGCAGGCATTTTTGCGGGTATCAAGGGATACCAGGCACTAAACGATAAATTCACTCTTACCAAAGGAATGGCGGACAAACATTATTCTCAGTCCACACAGGAATATGCGAATAACCAGTCCGAACTGGAATCCTTGCAGTCTCAGAGAGATACCAACCAAGAGCGTATTTACGAACTCCGGGCCAAAGAAAATAAGTCAACTGACGAAAAGGCAGAACTGAGTCAGCTTCAGGAAGAAAATAATCTTCTTGATTCTCAGGTGGCTATAAAAGAAAAGTCTGTAGACGTATCTAAGCTGAAGGCAGCCAATGATGCAAAAACGAAACTTGAGAAAAAAGGATACCAGAAGAACTATAAAAAGGAAGCTTACGATAATCAAGATAAAACTTCAATCAACGATCTGGATGAAGCTTCTGAAATGATTGATTATTTAAATCAGCTTAAATCTGAGTATAAAGATCGTGTTCAGAAAATTGCGGATGAAGGTAGAGAACCAAGTTGGATTGAACAGAAAGGTTTGGATAGCACAAAGAAAAAGATTGACAGTTTAGAATCAGATGTTGCTGATAAGGTAACAGAGATCTCTGATACTGCCAAGAGCATGAAGAACGATGATGGATCTCTCATTGATGAGAAATTCAAAGATACTGTTGCTTCTGCCGATGCTGTTGTACAGAAATATCTGAACTCTACAGACTCTACCACAGCCACCTCCGACAAGATGAATAACATCTTTGCACTCTCTCAATTCTCAGATCTGAAGGATAAACTCATTGCCGCAGGTAAATCCGGTGGTACAGATGCCATCAAGAAAATGATCAAGGATACAGACGGTCTTGGTACAGCAATGAATAATGCCGGACTCACTGCGGATGATCTTGCAGCCAGTATTATGTCTATAGCAGATCCTGACGCGAAGAATCTGGAAGGTATTAAGGAGAATCTTGAGGACATATTCGGTAAGGATGGTCTTGGACAGTCTGATTTCTTCAAAGGTAAAACGGATGAAGAGCTTGAGAACTTCTGGGATTATCTCCAGGATAACAACTATAATCCTAAGCAGATGAACTGGAATGAGGAAACCACTAAGAAAAACTTCGAGGCCGCACAGGAAGCTAAGAAGAAAACTCCCGAGGAATCTGCCACATTCGCTTCTAAGTTCAAGAATGCCGCAGAAGATACTGCTACTGACATTGATACTGTAACAGATAACTTCCAGTCTGACATGAAGAATATCCAGTCTGCTATGGAGTCCGTAACAAATGGTACATTCCAGAATTCTGATATGGCAGATCTGATTCAGCAGTTCCCGGAATTAAGTAATGCCAGTGGTGACTTGAAGGATAATCTTCAGGATCTTGCCATGAATAAAGGTGCTGAGGCTATTGGTAAGATCAGGGATTCTGTAAAGGATGTTACGGACCCGAAACAGTTAGCACAGGCGGATAAATATGTTCAGAGTATCATGGATACGATGGACATGAGTGATTTTGATGTAAATGAGGCAGACGTTAAAGACATTGCTACAAAAAACATCAAAAAAAATGCAGATAAGTGGGTTAATAGAGATAACGCATCAAAAAGAGTATCTGAGTTAATGGAAAAATATTCTGGCGACGAAGATGCTATGAAGGCTATTGTTCAGCTTTCTATGGATCCTTCTATGGCTGATGCCAGTATAGAAGAATGGAGTTCCAAAATTGAGGATCGAGAAGTACAGATAAAAATTAATGCAGATACCAAAGAGTTAGATAATCTTTCCAAAGAAATGACTCGTCTTCAGACAGATGCTTCTAATACTCAGACAGATATGAGTAATAAAGCCGCTTTCAATCAGAAAATAAATGAGAATGATTATGATGCATTAATTAAAAATGGCGATGCTCAAATTGAGAACTATGACGAGCAAATTGCACATTATAAAAGCTTACAGAAAACACTAAAAGATAACAATATTAATGCAGAAAGCACTGAGCAATGGAAACAATGGCAGGATAATATTGATGCAGCACAGCAGTCTATAGAGAATATGAAGGCTTCTCAGGCTGAATGGGGAGATGCGATCAAGAATCTTCCTATTACAGATATAACAAATCTGTCAAGTGCTATCACTACTGCTATGAGCGAAATGCAGAGTGATACCGGATTAACCACAGATAGTGTAAAGAATCTGGCTACACAGTTTAGTGATCTTGGTGATGTTAACATTGATAGCTTATATACTAGAACTGCAAAAGGTTTACAGCTTAATACCGATCGTCTTCAGGATTATATGGAGCAACAGAATGATTTTGTCAATTCTGATTTTGAGAACAAAGTAAAAGATCAGAAGAAAATTGTCGAAGATACTTTCAAAGCATATCAGAACGGAGATAAATCACTCGCAGATTACACTACAGAGCAGGATGCTCTTGATGAGTTATTAAACCGTAGAAATCAATATTTCGCACGGTATCAAGACGCTCAGGAACAATTTACTGATTTTCAGAAGATGATTAATGCTGAAAATGCAGCTAATGCTGGTGACGAATATACCACAGCTAAATCAAAACTCGATGAATTAAAAGAATTATATGACAACAATCTTATTGGAACTGAAAAGTTTAAAAAAGGTGCTGCTTATTTCTCACAGAATGGATTTGAAGATCCAGAAAACTTCATTGAAAATTATAATCATCTCAAAAAGTATTATACCGATGATTCTTCCGGTCCACAGAAATTCTTAGAGGATTTAAATAAGAAAGGTCTCGCTACATATGAGACTCTTGCAAATGGTCAGAAGCAATGGGCTTATTCATTTAATGATGTCAAAGACGCTGCTGACCAGATGGGAATGAGCTATGAATCATTCCAGTCTATATTAGGAAGACTTTCTGATTATGGCTTTGTGAATAATCTTGTTACTTCTACCCAGGATGGAGAACAACAGATTGATGAGCTGACAAATGATCTTATTACAGAGAAAAATAAGCTGTCAAAACTGAAAGCAAATGGAGCCACAGATCAGGCTATTCAGGATCAGGAAAATGTTGTTGATCAACTTGAATCTAAAATTAGTGGTGTAAATCAGGCAGTAACAGATTATGCTAATGGTGAAACAGACAGAAAAGTTCAGGATTTAAAAGAAGCAAAGCAGATTATCAAGGATTCAAAAGAAGCCTATGATGAGGCAATGAAATCTGGCGATACGGATCTCGCTCAGAAACTTCGTAAAAATATCCAGGATACTGCTAAAGATAATAACATAGAGTTGACTCCGGAACTAAATATTGATGAGAAAGCTCTTGATAAGCAAATTGACAACTTACAAAGTGAAGCTCGCGAAAAGAGTGTACAGAAATATAAGGATATCCAGGATCAGCTCCATAATGGACAAACAGAATGGACAGATTCTGAAGATTTCAATGCAGCGGATGCTATTACCAAATTAGAACAGGCTCAATCAGAAAACGCAGAAGGATTTAATAATCTTGTATCTAATATGAAGAAATATAATCTTTCTGACTTGGAATCTATGATTTTTGATAATGGTGCATATGAATCTGAAGATCAAGGTCTTCGCGATATGGAAGATCAGATTCAGGGCTTTGCTGAATCTATAGGACTTACTACCGATCAAGCTAATATGCTCGTTCCTATTCTTGAGGCAATGGGTACTTTAGATATATCTCCTAAAGTTGATAATTCAGAGCTTGAAAAGACCGTGACAGATGCTCAGACTGCAGAGCAGACTCTTGAAGAAACAACAGGAAAACAATATAATTTTGATTTTAACACAACAGACCTGGATACTATTCAGAAACAGGTTGATCAAGTTAAAAAGGATATCGAGGACACTTATCTTAAGCGAGATGAGAACGGCAATGTCATTAGAGACGAAAACGGTATCCCTACTTATGATTATAGTGCTCCTGGTGCAAAAGAAACAGCTCAGATTTATGATGCTTCTATTAAACAACAGCAACAGGCAGAATATCAAACCTCAGCTTTAGGCCAATCAACATCTTCTGATGAAGTAGTAAAAGCCGCCCAAGATTATATGACAGCTAAGAATGCAATGGATGTGGAAACACAGAAATATAATCTTGGTATGGAGAACAAGTTACGAGAAGCAACGGATAATGCTACCAATGCTATGAATGCATATGCTGAAGTTGCAGATAAAAATGGCAATCCATTAGAAACTGACTTAAAAAATATTGATCCACAAAAACTTGAAGATCAATTGTTAGGAGTAACTGATAAGGATCTTAAAGTAAAAGTCGAAGCAGATACATCCGATGCAGAAAATGATATTCAAAGTCTTGAAAATCTCGAAGGAAGTTCTATTACTATCAATGCAGACGTTTCTACAAATGGTGGTGTTGAAGAATTACAAGATTCTCTTGCTTCTATTCCTCAAGGAGTATCTACTACTGTGACATGTGATGTGGAAGGCGAGTCTGATGTAGATAATTTGGAGTCTTCTATGGAGTCTATCCCGGATAATACTCCTGTTACAATCGATTGTCACGTTGAAAATCAAGATCAACTTGATCAGATTAACCAAAAGGCAGACGAACTTAATGCCAATGGAAAACAAATAAAAATCAACGCTACTGTTGGAGAAGTAAAAACTGATGGAGCAACTTCTAATACGCCTATAAATGTAAAAGGCAATGTCACAGAAGTTTCAGGAAACCCCTCTGGCACTGTAGATATAAAAGGCAACGTCACTAAAATCTCAGGAAACCCTTCAGGTACAGTCGACGTCAAGGGTAATGTTACATCTGTTACAGGTAATCCATCAGGAACAGTAAATGTCAAGGGAAACATCACAGGTATAACAAACGAAGATGCAGTAAAAGGTAAGGCTAATTATACAGTAGGACATTCACCAAAGAAAGTTCCTGATGCAAGCGGAAAAGCTAATTTTGGCCTTGGAAAACATCCCGAAAAAGCCCCTGATATTTGGGGTACAGCTCATTATACTGGGGATTTCCCAACATCAGCTCCCACCCTTTCTGGTACTGTAGTATATCACGCACAAATTCTAGGAGCACCTTCTGGCGCAAAATCAGTTGCAACAGGTACAATGCTCTCTCCTGCTCATGCTTCAGGTACGGCTTATAATGTTTTAAATATGAAGCGACTCTCTCCTGCTCATGCCGGAGGAAATGTTGCTATCAAACATAATGAACAAGCTCTTGTAAATGAAGTAGGTACAGAATCTATTGTTCGTAATGGTGTATGGTCACTTCTTCCAGGCGGAGCACATCTTGAGAATTTAAAACAGGGAGACATTGTATTCTCTGCTTCTCAGACAAAAGATCTTCTTGAACATGGACGTACAGCTGGACATGCACGTGCTTATGCAGAAGGCACTGCTTCTCTCACACATGCTTATGCTCGTTCTTCTGCTGCTAATGGCGGTGGAGCTTTTGGCGGAGTTAGAACAAGAACTACCACTTCAAACCAGTCATCTAGTTCTAATAATTCAAATAATAATAATGCACTTCAAACAATCGCAGATAATACAGATTCAATTGCGGGAAGTTCACAGCAAACAGCAGACAACACTTCGAATTGGGAAGATCCATGGAAGAATGCAGTAGACTGGTTCGAACGGTATAGCACCAGAATAGATAATAAGTTGGATCTAAATAGTGCTATTTCTGATAATTATCAAGGAAATAAATCTAATAAGAAAAATCCATTTAGTATTGCTACAAAAAATAGCACTTTAGATTATTCTATTGATACAATCAAAAAAAAAATTCCAAATTATCAAAAACAACGGGATTATTATGCTTGGCAAGCCGAAGCTTATGGAGATAAGATCGGTCTCTCCCAGGATCTACGTAAATTAGTTCAGGAAGGCAAAATCCAGGATATCGAAATTTACGATGAAGATACAAAATCTAAAATTGAAGCATATCAGACATGGTACGACAAAGTTCATAGTGTTGAATCTTCTATTGAGGATCTAAAATCTAAAGAAGCGGATCTTTGGAACCAAAAATTCAGTAATATTACTGATCGTTATGATGCATTAAAGGATATTTATTCTGGAAATAATGATATTCTTAGTGCACGTATGGATTATCGTGAAGCTTCAGGTCAATCTCAATCTTACAAATCTGCATATGCCAACGATATCAGAACACAAAGAACGAATCAAAGTAAACAAAATGCAATCACTGCTGAGGAAATCAAAAAGTATAAATCTGAACTAACAAAACTTGGTGAAGAATATGGAACACAATCTACTATTTATAAACAAGCTCAGGCTGGACTTCTCGACTTAAATAAAGAGTATGAAGAAGGCAAAAAGGCTGTAAAAGATTTTACAAATCAGCTTAATGAAATAAGATTAACAGATCTTCAAAATGTAATCGATCGTTACGATCGCGCTTCTGATAAGCAATCAGCTTATCGTGATTGGAAAGACGCCACACATTTTAAAGGCACATCTGGAGTTACGACAACGGACTTAAAAGAAGGCATTAAGACTAACGATAAGAGTATTAATGCTATGTATGCTAAGAGAGCTGAAATCCAGCGTCAGATGCTTGGTCTTTCTACTGGTTCTGAAGATTATCAGAATAAAGCAAAAGAACTTGCACAGTTGGATAAAGATATCTTAAATACTGCTAAAAATACTGCTGAATTACGTCAGCAAATGGCTCAGTTACGTTGGGATCAATATGATAAAGCTATAGATAGGCTTGATCGTATTACAACTGATTGTGAGAATATTCAAGGCATGATGGATTCAGATACATTTATGTCTGATGATGGATCTTTAACTACGAACGGCCTTACTAATATTGCGTTAGAAAATCAGTCTATACAAACGAATCAAAAGAAAATTGCTACATTAAAACAGCAGTTAAATGAAGTTCAGCAACAATATGATAAAGGATGGCTTACCGAAGAACAGTTCTTGTCTCAGAGTAAACAGATCACATCTGATATTAACTCTGCCGCAAAAGATATTTATTCAAGTCAACAGAATCTGATTGATGTATATATTAACCAGATCACAAAAGAGAATGAATATCTGCAGGATAATATTTCAAAGCGAAAAGAGGCTCTTGAAGCTAAGAAAGATTATTATGATTATGACAAGACTATCAAAGATAAGACTAAGGATATCAACACAATTAAGGCTCAGATTGCTGCATTGGAAGGAACCACAAATGCAGTTGCTAAGGCTAAGTTAGAACAGCTTAAAGCAGATCTTGCAGATAAACAAGAGGATCTTAATGATACCAAATATGATCATAAAATTGATATGGAATCAAATGGGTATGACGATCTTGCTACTAAAGCAGACAATGCTCTTGATTCTGCTACTAAAGCGGTTAAAACTAATGCAGATATGCAAAAGTCTATCATCAGCAATATGCTTGATGCGGTCAAAGTTAACTATAAAGATGTATACTCTAATATCACAGATATTGTAAAAGATTCCGGAGCACAGATATCTAAAGAATTTGATAGTATTCTAAAAAATATTGGTAACGGAAAAGGTAATTTTACTGTTACAGTTACAAGTAAAGCTAAATCTTCTGTAGGGAAAACAAAAATTTCTAATGCTCCTGGAGTTACTGGACGAGGAAAGACTTCCGGAGATAAGAAAGTAAGACGAACTGCTAAAGACGGAAGCTCTGCAAATAACGCTGCCGATGAAAATGGTACAGATCGACAGGCAACACAAGCTGTTACTGCTACTCCGAAATCTATATCTATAGGTGTTGGAAATAGCGCGACTGTGAAAATTGGATTTAAGCCGACAAATGCTACCTATAAAGATTTTACATACGAAGTTTCAAAAAAAGGAATTGTCTCAATTTCTAAAGGAAAATCTTCTATCACTGTAAAAGGTGCGGCAGTTGGTAGTGTTAAGATTACTATCAAAGGTCATGGCGCAGGATGTAAATCTACTACTGTTTCTGTAAAAGTCTTAAAAGATGGAGCCAAACATACAACAATTGCAAAAAACGTAGCAAAATCTATGAGAACATCATTAGACACCAATGATATTACTAAACTCTTAAACGCTACAAATGGTAAATCGGACGCTTACGCAAAAACTTATATTCAAAAATATGTTAATATAAAAAAACAAAAACAAGAATTGGATATAAAATCTAAGTTATCTAAATGGTTCAAAGCCCTTCCAACTTTTAAAGGAGACATATCAAAAGTTACTGGTACTATTACAAAACATTTAGCTCAAAAAGGTAAAAAGGCTACCGTTACAGATATACAGAAAGCCGCATCTATTCTTGGGTATAAAGATTATAAAAATGTAGCTAAGTGGAGTATTGCTCAAAAAAATGCACTCGTATCTAAATTAAAAGGGTATGGATTTGCTAAGGGTGGAATTATTCAAAATCTAATCCCGGCGGATATGAATACTTTGCTAGGAAATGCGATTATAAAAAATGGCGATACAGGTCTTATATCTGCTCGACATGGAGAAACTGTATTAACAGAGAAGTTCACAAATATGCTCGAACCAACTGTGACTGCTATGAACGCATTTACAGATATGTACCAGAAAATGAGCGCTCCTAATGTAAGTAGTGTTCCAACTCAGCAACAAAATATATTCCAGCCAGAGTATAATATTAATATTACTGGAATGGATCTAAGCAAGGCTACTGAACTGAAAAAGGTTATTCGAGGGGAACTCAATAATCATGATAAAGCACTTGCAAAAGAATTTAAAAAGTTCAGTTAATTACTCGATGCACAATGGGGTCAAATCTATTGTGCATCATTTATATGTGATTTAAATGCAATTCGAAAAGAGAGGTGAGAAAATGTTAGAATTTGAATTCAATGGGCACAAATCAAGTGAATTTGGTGTAATTATTTCAGAAATACAAGAAAATGACACTATGTTATCAAGAAATATTATTTTAGGACAAAAAAATAAATATCATAATTGTGAAAATAATTTTGGTACGACTTATGATAGCAATTACTCTTTTAATATCAAATTATTAAAGAATCCTTGTAAAATATTGCATGCTGATATTTCAAAGCAAATTACAAATGTTATAAACGGGGAAGCTTCCGTCGAACAAGGTTTATTAATTTTTGATCATGGAAATCTTTTGCCAAATATTTCTATTGAAAAAAATAATGCAAATACAGATGAACGATATTTGGATTTTCCAGATGAATATTATAAAGACCTTGATCATAATATTTTTAGTTTAGATGGCACAGATTATTTTACATCAAATGATGTTCGTAAAATCAATGCATGGCTCACTTCTCCACAATTTCCTAGATTGTTTAGATTTTTGCAAAATGGATATTTTAAAGAAGATATTGAATACTTTGTAACGGTAACATCTATTGAGACAGAAAATATTGGGAAGCCCTACTCTCTCTCTTTTACGATCACATGTGATAGTCCATATGGATACACACCAGAAATCGTAAAAGAATTTAATATAAGTGTTATTGATCGTGATTCTGTAGAATCTTTTTTCAATAATACGGATTGTAGAGAAGAATATATATATCCGCTTATATATATTAATCCATATGAGGATGGAAAACTTATTATAAAAAATAGATCTGACCAAAATAAAACATTAACTATATCAAATTTGAAAAAGAACAACTCATTTTATATAGACTGTAGTAAATACAAAATATATAAGAAACAAGAAAATGGAGAAAAAATACCAATCCCATTTAGTCAATTTAGTCTTACACCAAATATGTATTGGCCTAGATTGGTTTTTGGACGTAATATTTTTAATTTTGATGGAACCGCAATTATTAAAATAATATATCGTGAACCTCGAAAGGCTGGTGTTTTCGCATGACGACATTGGTGCATAATTATGATATATATAATAGAATGGAACCTTCACTCATCTACCTAGCTAAACCTGGAAAACGATTATATACCGTACTCAATGGTGTGGATACATCTACCGCAAATATTAAATGGAGGACCAATGATACTGCAGAGCTTACTTTCACAATAAACAAATATGTTAACGGGGAGCTTCTTCCAGAATTTGATGAAGTAGATGAAATGATGGAACTCTACTGTTCTGGAATTTGGTTTAAAATTGTGGATCCTCCATCTATCGATAATGATAGTTATCAATGTACAAAAGAAGTAACTGCTGAATCTTATGAAATCGGTTTGTCACAATATACATTAAATGAGTTTAATATTAATAATGGTGAAGATAGTGCTTATAATCTTATATATAAAAAGAAAATGGATAAGATTGAAGCTATTGCAAAGTATCCAGATCGTAAAGATGATCAGAAATTCATTGATAGTTATGATTCTGGAAAGTACTATAGCGTAAAGCTGTATGATCCTGATTATGAGGAACTAAGTTTTCTTAATCTAGTCTTAAAACATGCAGATGTTCCTGGATGGAAAGTCGGAACAGTTGATCATCTTGAAGAAGCGATAGCAGCTAATAAAAAGGCCGAAGCAGAAACAGATCCGGAGAAAAAGCAAGAACTTTTATCTGAGGCAGCAAAAATGCTTCCTAATAGAATTTGTAACTTTCAGGTTGATGATAAATCCGTATTTTCATTTTTGACACAGGAAGCAGCAACCGCTTATGATTGTGTATTTGAATTTGATACAGAAAATATGTTGATCAATGTTCATGATATTGCTGATTTTGGAAAAGATACAGATATCATTATTGGATTTCGTAATATTCAGAATAAAGTATCCATGTCACGTGATGATAGTATGGTTACTCAATTCTATGTAGATGGGCTTGATGATTACGGAATAGATCAAGCAAACTACGGAAGCTCGATATTGACCGATCTCTCCTATTTTGCAAGGGAGCCATATATGGATGATAGCCTTGCAAAGAAATATAAAGAATGGGCAGATTACAGATATAATGAAGACAATATTAAATCTTATATGGAATTATCCAAATCATATAATAAACAAAATGAAATATTGGCAGAACTAAGAGATCGTGTACCGACTGATACAGTAGAAAATAATTGGTTCGAATCTAAAATTGATGATTTGATTACGGCATACAATGATAATGTTGCGATTATCAATGGGTTACAATCTCTATATGTAGATGAAGATGGAAACACAGATCTTCAGGCATTAAAAAATAGTAGCGATTGGTCTATGTATGAATCTATCATGAATTATACTCTTCCGGCCATTGTAGCTGCAATCCAAGCAAAGGACGAAGATGATAAAAAAGATATCAGCGATAAAATAACGGATAATAATGTCATTAAGTTTTCAGAGTATGGAAACGGTAATCTTCTATCTAATGTAAATCCTGTTGTTATTGATACATACTGGATTCCCAATGGAATCGATCTTGCAGATATTAATACTGTTCTATTAGAGTATGATCCTACAAATTCAACAACTGGTTCTCCGTCTTATGGTATTACAAGAGGAATTCGTTTTAATAAGAAAAAAGATGGAGAATTTGGCGTAATTCAAAAGAAAATAAGCATCACCCCAGATAGTAAACATACTATTAGCTGTTTTGTTAAATCCGATGTTCCATGTACATTTCAACTTGGCTATAGAACAAATGGAGATAATTCTAGTTTTACCGTGCAAAAAATCAGCTTAAATGGACTGCAGACGGTTTGGCAAAAAATCTCTTATACATTTTCAACAAGCAGTCACTTAATTGATGTATGCTTTAAAAGTAATGGATCCTGCACGATTTGTGGGATGCAGCTTGAATTAGGTGAATCTGCCAAAAAGTTTGGATATTTTATTCAATCTGAAGATGCTATGAAATCTTATGAAACAGATTGGAAATTATATGGTATTGATGAGCTTGAAACGAAAATTTCTACATATAAAAAATGTATGGAGACTCTTGAAAAAGGAGGACTTAACAAGCCATATCAAAAAGGTACAGATTATGAAGAAGACTATGCCAATCAGATGTACCGGACATATGATGATTATAAGAAATTAAAGGCTCAAGCAGAAGCAGCTCTTAAAGAAAGACAAGCTGAATATGATGCAGCCAGAAAACCACAGGATGAAGTTCAGTCAAAACGTATAAAATTCGCAGAGGCTGTTACCTGGGAAAAATATGGAAAAGAATATAATAATATCTATACAGATTGTAATCATGAACATATTTATTCTAAGTTTACAGAAGAAGAATTATTAATTCTTAAAACATTGACACGTCAAGCAACTTATTCTAATGAGAATATTATCACTACTTCTCTTACTACTACAGAATCTGCTGTAGATAAATGTAAAGAATTATATGACGATGCTGTAGATGAATTATATGCAGAATCACATCCTCAATATGAATACACAGATGAAGTCGAAAATATTTATGCTCTTCCGGAATTTAAAGAGTATCATGATCAGCTGAATATCAATGATTTTATCTACTTAGAGACAGATGATAATGAATATGTAAAACTCCGTGTAACAGAAATATCCTATAATCCTTGTGATATGGATGAATCTATGGATATTACATTCATAAGTCCTACTATATATAAGACAAAACGAAATGATTTTAATAAAATTCTTGACGCAGCAATAAATAAATCTTCTCACGATGGTGGAACTGTACAAGGAGTGAACAAAATTTCTGATACGTCTAGTTATGTGATCAATTCTGATGTAATTCAAAGATTATTTGCGAACCCGGTATTTTCTACTAAAACAACCGGAATGACAACTGGTAATTCGGGAGATATCACTGCGAATAAAATTGTGACACAGTTATTGAATGCAGATGAAGGTATTATCAAGAAATTAACTTCCGAATTAGTCTATTCCGATTATATCAAAGCAAAAGAACGATATTCTATATATAATAAAAATTCTGAAGAATATCAAGATATTATTTGGTATGATGAATCAGATTATGCCAATAGCCTAAAACTTGGTTTAATGGGAAAGGTTATTGGAACCATAAATCCATTGAACGCTTATTTAGAATTTAAAGATCAGGACGATACTATTTATATACATGGAAATTTAGATACTTCATCAAACAGAATTTTATGTTCCGAATTACAAGTGCCAAATAATACTAATTTAACTGGAACTATATCTTTAGAACCGTCTCAAGGAAAAATAATAATGAATAATGTTATGGTGGACGCTATAAAGAATTGTCATTCTCATAATCAAATTCAGACTAATACTCTTGCATTACGCATAAATAGTACAAATATTTCTATGTATCAAGATCCTGATGCAGGATGGCAGCCATTAGGAACAAATACTTATACAGATAGAACCCAGGCTCCTTCTTTAGGTACAAATTCTAATATGTATAACAGTTTGTATCTTGCAGGAGGGATTCAGTCTTTGGGTACATATAATGTAACGACTAGCAGCGGAAATTCTATTTATGTTACAAAAGAAGGATATATCCGAAAGTATGTTGCGTCCTCTTCTTCTATGAGCTTAAAAAATCATATCAAAGAAATATCTTATGACGATGCAAAACCTTTATTAGATTCTCGTATATTTTCATTTAGATATAATTCGGAACTATATTCTTTAGAAAATCAGGAAGAATCAAAAAAAGATCGATATGGGTTTATTCTCGAAGATCTTGAAAAAACATTCCCAATGGCAGTCGAACATGATGAAGATGGATTACCCTCTTCTTGGTGTTTGCAAGTTGTGGTTCCAACGCATTTAGCAATTACAAAAGAACATGAGCATGAAATTAAGCAGCTAAAAATAGAAAATGAACAGCTTCGAAAGGAGCTTGACTTATTAAAGGAGGAAATTCATGAAATTTCAAAAAATTAAAGTAAATGATGATAAAACATATTCCTGTTTTTATATCCATAAAGTCGATAGTAGTTATATAGAATTTTGTATTGTCGGAGATGATATTGCGGCAGTCAAAGATAGTTTTTCAAAAATTCATGAACTTACAACATACAATGAAGACGGAACTGTTAATTACATCTCAAATCAGTATAACAAAATGACAGATGTTCGTATTTTTTTTGAATATATGGAATTGAAACTTGAAGAGATTGAAGACGAATCAGTCCTTACAGAAGTTGACAAAACTACATTAAAAGAAAATCCAAACGCAGAGAGATGGTTTGGTGGTATTCAGGTAAAAATTATTGCGTATGATGATATCAAGGATCAGGTAAAAGAAATTAGAGAAACATTAAAAATTGATGTGGATACATCAGCTATGAATCTTGATGATTATAGAAATTATATAATTGCTCAGATGTCAGATGCATGTTCTGCTGCTATTGAAAAAGGCGCAGAGGTTAAAACATCAAAAGGTGAAATTCAATTCTCATACTCTCTTACTGATCAATCAAATCTTAAAACTCTTGTTATGTCCGCAGCGGGTAGCGATCTTGATTGCCCGTATTACTCTTCTGATTCTCATTGTTATATCCTGACAAGTGAAGATATTATTGCGATTTGGATTGCATGTGAATCTAATATCCTTGCACAGAGAGCTTATTATAATGCTCTTCTTGAGTATGTAAAAACGCTTTCAACTAAAGATGAAATTGCAAAAGTGACATATGGTATGGAACTTCCAGAAGAATATAAAAATAAAATGGAAGAATCTGCTGCTTGTGGACAGGCTATTATTCAAGCTACATTAGCAAAATATAAAGGAAATAATTCAGAAACTACAACAGACAATAAATAAGTGAAAAAATGAATAAAAGGAGAAATTTATATGAAAATGACAAACGGATTAATTGATGCACTTTTAACAGCGCTCAGCCAGAAAGAATTTATTAGTGGAGCTACAAAACAGACCGGTTATGCAATCTATAGAAATTTACGGATTCTTACCGAAGAAAACAAAGATTATACAAAAATGATTGGCGAACTCTTGAAAAAATACGGAAAAGAAAATGAAAATGGCGGATATTACATTGATCAGGATGATAAAGACGCTATGGATGCATTTTACAAAGAGCTTGTCCCTATCTCAAATATGATCGTAGACGTAAATTTATATCAGATTGACAAAAAAGACTTTGATCTTCCTTATTGCGAAACTGCTACCCCTCAGCAGTATGCTCTAATCGAGGAGTGTCTTGTAAAAAATGAACCTGAATCAGATGAAAAGTGATTGGTGTGATATGAAAAATGGATATTAAAAATTTCATAAAATATTTATTGCTATTTACATTCTCCGGATATATATATGTATGTCTTGAAATATTATTTCGTGGTCGAAGCGATATCACTATGATGTTCTGTGCATCTATCTGTGTTATTCCAATGGTTATATTAAACAACAAATTCACATATGAAATGGATTTTTTATTACAAATTATCCTATGTACTATATTTGCCACGATTATTGAATTTATATTTGGAATTATTTTTAATACAGATTATCACATTTGGGATTACAGGAATATGCCTTTAAATTTATATGGAATGGTATGTTTGCCATTTTCATTTTTATGGATGTTTATAGCATCTTTAGTAATTCCTCTTATGGATTGGATAGATTATTATATTTTTAATTATCGTCCGGATACAAAACCATATTATAAAATATTTGGTAAGAAAATATGGCAAATGAAATAAAGTAATTATGGAAGAGGCTGGCTCGTGCGGTCTCTTCTGTTTTATATAGAAAAGGAGGTCAAAATTAATGGCTGACTTAATTGTAAAATCAGAAGAAATAATCGATGGTGTTAAACTTGATGATAATTCTATTGGTTATTTTAATTATAAAACATTAGCAAATAAGCCTAAATCAGATGTTACTTTAGCTAAAGCTGGATGGTTTGCTGACTCAGAAATTGTTGGAGAAAAATTCGATCTAATTTTTGATGATAATGACACTCATTCAAAAGAAAATCCCGATGTTAAGGATGAATTTATAAGTAAAATCATAAATAAAAATCCTATTAGATCTGTAAATTATGATGGACCACTTTCTGGTAATGGTTATAGTACAAAAGGAGTTTTTGTCGATTTAAAAGAAGGCTTTATACATACGCCAGGATTATATACTACAAATTCAAAAGCTTATATACGTGGCGATATAACAGCTACAAATCTAACATTAAATGATGGAGTAACAATTCCGGCAAGTAAAATAGATACATTACATAAGGTTGCTACATCTGGAAATTATGAAGATTTAAATAACAGACCTGTGGTTTTAGAGTTAGATCATACTTATGGCAATTTAACAGACAAAGAATTACCTGGAATATCAGTCACATCTGATGGTAAATTAACTGCAAATAATGCTGATCTTAGCGGAATATTTGCCGGGACATTTAATGGCAAAGCAAATATTTCTAGTGGGAATATTGGCGGAGTAACTATTAATGAAGATGGGAAGTTAATTATTCCAGCAGATCAAATTACAGGATTAACAAAATTAACTGGTGAAAAAGGTGAAATTGATTTAAACGCTGGAACATTTAATTTCGGATTAAATAATTTTGTTTTTAATAATGATCCCATAAATAGTGATGGTGGTGCATTCTTTATTATTCGTCCAACTGGGGAAGAAGCGGTTTCTGCATGGATGGACAATACAAATACATTATATTTTAAAAAAGAAGTAGATAACGATTATTATCAATCTTCTATATCAACAACAACATTAGGATTCTTAACAGATACGGATTCATCTAGTTACTCAATAAATAAAATATCATTTACAAATAATAATACTACTTGTTCAATTGTATTTGATGGAAAAAATATTAAACTAGATAGCCCTCTTTTCTTAGATCATTATGAAAGAGCGCAATCTGAAACTAATAGAATTTGGCGTAGGCCAATAGCCTCTGTAGGGTCTGATGGATTAAATATTGGTTATATGAAAGCTAAAACAAGTTCTGGGGGAACAAAACAGGTTGCCATCAAAGGTCAATGGGGAAAAGAAGACGTAAACGGAACCCCGATAAGTAATCAAGGTGTATGGGATAGTGGATTACAATATATCAATATTGACTCCACCTCTGATATACGTCTTAAGGAAAATATTAAAGATTCTACTATTTCTGCATTACCGGTAATTATGGATATGAAAGTTCGTGAATTTGATTGGAAAGAAACGAAAGTTCATCAGCCACTTGGTTTAGTCGCTGATGAAATCGAGGAGCTTGATCCTCTCCTAACTATTGGAGGAGGTTATGAAAGCGATGGATCTATAAATATTAAAAGTATCGACCGTCTTTTATTAACAGAATATGCGATCAAAGCGATCCAAGAGCAGCAAAATATTATTAACAAACAACAGAAAGAAATCAATACTTTAAAACAAGCTTTAAATATAAAATAAGGAGGTGCGATTATTGTACACTCTAAAAATTTCAGACGAAAATACAGTGACTACAACTGTAAAAGAAAAAATTGTAGAACGCAGTAATTATGTTGACAAAATTCAAATAATTGTAGATCGTTTGTATCGAGAGCAAATTGATATGAGCAATGATACTACTGTATGGATGAAATACAAATTACCTATTACAAATAAGATTAAAATGACACAATTAGTAATTAATAATTCAGCTTACGAAAATGATTATATTCAGTATCTTATTCCTGCGGACGCCTATCTTACAGCTGAGGCTGGAGATATCGAAGTATCATTCACATTTCTTAAATTAATTCAAAATGAAGATGAATCTACTACTTCTTATATTCGTAAAACCACATCTGGTGTTATTCATATTTCTCCTCTTGCAGAATTTGACAAATATGAACCTTCCGAAATGTTTGATGAAATCGATCAAAGACTTCTTATGCTAATTGCGAAACAGAAGGATCTTGAATCATTAAATAAATCTATTTATAACAATATGATTAAGGATGTTCGATTAGATACAGAAAAAGAAAAGATTACACTTGTCAATAAAGAAGGCGAAGATACTGGAGACGGAATTCAAGTATCAGACCTATCTACAATTGTATCCAAAGACCTTATTGGAAAAGATCCGGACGGAAATCAAGATGGCGTTATTGATTTGGATAAAGTTCCAGATCTTCAAAGCCTAGATTTATTATTAAAATAAAAGGAGTATGCTATGTCATTTAAAGATTCAAAGGAAAAAATAATTACGGCTAACTCAGCACAAATAGCATCTTTGACTGCTGACTTAGCCGAATCCGTAGAAACAAATGATAATTATGAGACAGTTGATGGATACGACTATTATCCACAATATTCTGATAATAAATATTCTACGGTTGATAATAATAAAAATATAACTATGGACGCCACTCAAATTAATATCACACAAGAATCTAATAGTCAATTCATTCCATTTCAGATTCCAAGATATTATGATGGTATTGACCTTTCCAATATGACTATTTGTATTCGATATGCAGATAGATTGAATGGTGATATTGTTGGAGAGTATCCAGTAATTAATGTAATTCGAAATGATACATATATTCGATTTGGATGGTTGATTGATGACAAATTGACACAAAATGCTGGTGATTATATTTTTGAAATACGTGCCACAGGACAAGTACCTGTATCTGATAATAAACTTGTTAATTATGCATGGAGTACAAGACCAAACGGTAAAATCAATGTATTACAAGGTATTAATATTAACGGGGCAATTGAACCATCTGATTCTGGATGGATGACGGCATTTGAAAAAAGAATTATTAACTATACAGAAGATGCTAAAAACGCAGCAAAACAGGCCGCTGCTTCTGCTTCAAGTGTGGATGTCGACAATATTGCAAATTCGGTTATTAATAAAGTAACCGATAATTTTAATAAAACGTCTTCTTTAGAAAACTATTATACAAAAAGCGAAATCAATGATCAAAAATCCGGAATAGATAATAGTCTTTCAAATATTAATTCGGAGATTAATAATGTAAAAGAATCTATACAAAATATTGATGGATTAGCCAACCTTGATGTCTCATATAACAAAGAAAATCAGAAGCTTTCTTTATTATATAAAGATTCAAAGAAAGAAGTCGCCAATGCTATAATTGATATTGACAGTCTTTCAAAACTACAAGTAAGATATACAACTTCTGATGGAAAAGGCGTATTAAGTTTTTATCAAGAAAATATTGAAGATCCAATTACATCTGTAGAATTAGGATCTATTGATCCATCTGCTGAATGGATATCTTCACATATTACTCCGATTAGTAATAGTATTAATTCTATTCAAAAACAGCAGACAGAGGATGAAAAGAAAATCACAACACTGACATCTTCTGTAGATGAAATAAAACGTGCCAATACAAATCGCGACAATAAGATTAAGACCAATGAAGATGCTATTTTGGAGATAAGAACATCTGTAAGCGAAATTCCACAACTCAAAGAAAGCGTATCTCAAGCAACAAATACGGTTGCAAATATGAAACAGACTGTTGACGGAAATAAAGAAGCCGTAGATACTTTAGGAACAAATTTTGATGACTTAAAAAAAGAAGTCGATAAACTAAAAGAAAATCCGGCAGCTTCAGAATATGATGTAAATTATGAAGGAAGCACATTTTCATGGATTAAGGATGGAGAAGTGTTAAAAACATTTAAGATAGAAGGTGGCGGTGGACAGACTACTACTTCTACTTTAACCATAGAACGTATTACTCAGGCAGATGCTATTTTCTTATTGGGGAATAAATCTGTTATCGAATATACTTGGTCATCTGTGGATAATGTTGGTGATTCTACTGGAATAGGCACAGCGGTATGGAAAGTAGATAATACTACCGTATCTACTTCAACCGTTGGACAAGGTAAAAATAGCATTGATCTTACTAATTATCTTAAAACAGGAACAAATTCTATCAGACTGTCTATTACCGATAGCGTTGGTACCTTATCAACAAAAACTTGGACAATCACTATTGTTGATTTCAAACTTGAAAGTTCTTTTGATGATACACTCTTCTATTCTGATGAAGTATCATTTAGGTATATTCCATATGGATATATTAATAAAACAGTACATTTCATTCTTGATGGAAAAGAATTAAGCTCTGTGAATACTTCTGCTTCTGGTAGACAGTTATCTTATGTTCTTACAAAACAATCTCACGGTGCACATTTACTTAAAGTTTATATGACAGCTACTGTAAATAATCAAGATATCAAATCAGATACGATTATTAAAGATGTTATTTGGGTAGACCCAGATGATAGAACTCCTATTATTGGATGTTCTATGCAGGAATTTACTGCAAAACAATATCATGCTATAAGTATTAATTATATTGTATATGATCCGGACCACAACCCGGCAACCGTAAAATTATCAGTTGACGGAAATACAGTATCTACTCTTTCTGTAAATCGTACACAGCAGATCTGGAGTTATAAAGCAAGCACTGTTGGAAAACATGATTTAACAATTTCTTGTCGAAAAGTAACAAAGATACTTAAGGCTACTATTAAAAAACTGGATATTGATGTCGAGCCTATCACAGCAAACCTTGAGTTTGACTTTAATCCAGTAGGATTATCAAATAATGATGTGAATAGATTATGGAAAGATAGCAAACATCCAGAAGTCACACTTACTGTATCCGATAATTTTGACTGGACAAATGGTGGATATCAGATTGATGACAAGGGAGATCAGTACTTCTGTGTAAAAGCAGGTACAAAAGCCACTGTAAGCTATAATTTATTCGGAAAAGATCCAAAGCAAGCTGGTTCTGAATTTAAGATAATTTTTAAAACTAAAAATGTAAGAGACGCATCCGCAACATTTTTATCATGTATTTCTGCATCAGATGATAAGCCAGTTGGATTGGAAATGAATGTACATGAAGCGTATATCAAATCTTCTGTGGACAATCTATACTTCCCGTACAGCGAAGAGGATGTCATCGAATATGAGTTTGATATTAATGCTCTTGATACTAAAAAAGCCACCACTTCTATAATAATGACATATGAAGATGGCTGTGGCGGAAGACCAATGATTTACGATAATACACATAGATTACATCAGTATACTCCAGTCCCTATCACCATTGGATCTGATGATTGCGATGTGTGTATCTATAGAATGAAAGCATATTCTGCAGCTTTAACAGATTCTGATATATTAGCAAATTATATTGCTGATGCAAGAGATTCTGATGAAATGGTTGCTCGTTATGAACGGAACCAGATATATGATGAAAACAATACTCTTACCCCGGATTCTGTAGCAAGAGCATGTCCTAATGTTAGAGTTATTAAAATTGAAGCTCCATACTTTACAAATGACAAAAAGGATTTTGTAAAAGGAACTTCTGTAGAATGTATCTATAAAAACGGCGACCCGATTCTTGATAACTGGAAATTCAACAATGCATATCATGCAGGACAAGGTACTACTTCAAATGAATATGGGTTTGCAGCAAGAAATATGGATTTGATTTGTTGTGCAGATGGCGTACATCAAATTAATAGTAAGATTCCTCTTGATACAGAATATAAAACAGAACTCATTCTTGGAGACGGAACGAAATATTCTGATGGTACTGGTAAGATCACATTAACACGTAACTCTGTGCCTAATAACTGGCTTAATATTAAAACAAATGTAGCTAGTTCTGAAATGGCTAACAATGCTCTTCTACAAAAAAGATACAATGATTATCTTCCATATTCTACTCCTGCTTCTCGTAGAGACCCAAAGATTAAAAATAGTATGGAGTTTGTAAATTGTGTTGTTTTCTTAAGAGAGACTAATGCAGATATATCTACACATAGAGAATTTTCAGATAATGAATGGCATTTTTATAGTCTTGGAAATATTGGAGATTCTAAAAAAGCAGATGTAACCAGAGCTTATGATCCTGATGACATGAATGAATTTTGTATTGAAATTTCTGATAATACTCTTCCAAACTCTGCATTTCAGACAGGAGTAACAAATCCTGATGGGACAATGAAATATCCTATCTCTAAAGCAGAATGGAAAGCAGGGAACGCCGCATATGACAATCTTTATAATAATTGGGACGGTTCATTTGAGTTTAGATATGATTGTTGTGGAGACACAAAGGATGGTTATGCTATTTCTACCGATGCCGAAAAAGAAAAAATCCGTACAAAGAATCGTCAGATATGGAGAGATTTTTATGAATTTGTAATTACTTCTTCAGATGATGATTTCAAAGCACATATTAGTGACTGGATGATTAAAGATGCTCTTTTATATATGTATCTATTTACTCTTAGATATACTATGATTGATAATAGAGCTAAGAATATATTCCCACATTGGGCTAAGCATTATATTTCTCAAACAGAAGCTTCTACTTTGGGTGAGAAGGCAAAATATTATACAATAAACGATTCTGCGGCAGCTATAAATAATGGTTATAGATTTGATTTTTGGGATTATGATAATGACACAGGTTTAGGCATTAATAACTCAGGAGAGTTAACAATGTCATATGGCAAAGAAGATACTGATTATAAGACAGATGGCGATCCGAATTCAGGGTATATCTTTAATGCAGCTGAAAGTGTAATATGGTGTAGAACCAGAAAATTAATGAAATCAGATCTCCGTAAAATGTATCAATCACTTCCACAAAATTGTTTTAGCGCAGAACATCTTATTAATGAATTTGATGCTTGGCAGAATCAATTCCCAGAAGAACTTTGGAGATTACATTTTGAAAGACTATATTTTAGAACTTATGAAGGAGTTACACTGCCTGGTAAAACAGAAGTAACAAAAACAGACCGATTCCTTAAAGAAATGATGAACGGTAAGAAAAAATACCAGCGTAGACAATGGGAACGTGATCAGCATTTCTATATGGGAAGCAAATTTATACATACCGATATTACTTCTGACCAGATTATGTTTAGATGTAACACTCCAAAAGATGCTGTAGTAAAACCGGATTATACATTAAAGATTGTGCCGTATTCTGACATGTATGTATCGGTATTATATGGCAACTCTTCTGATGTTACTCAGGTACGTGCTAAAGCCGGACAAGAATATGAATTAAAAACTAATCTTACAAACATGGATGATACTGCAATTCTTATTTATGGCGCATCCAGAATTCAGGCACTTAATGACTTGTCTGCATGCTACATCCATGATAATGACTTCTCTAAAGCTTCTAAATTAAAGACTCTTATTATAGGAAACAATACTGAGGGATATCAAAACTCATTCTTAACAAATCTTAATATGGGCAATAATACTTTGCTCGATACTCTTGATATTCGGAATTGTCCAAATCTTACAGGAACTATTAATTTATCAGCCTGTGAAAATCTTATAAGTCTTTATGCAGATGGAACTATCGTGACATCTGTATCATTTGCAAATCATGGAAAGATTACACATGTACATCTTCCGGAGACAATTAATAATCTAACATTCCAGAATCTTAAAAATCTTACAGATTTTAATATCGCATCATATAAGAATCTCGAAAAATTCATATGTGAGTCGTCCACATTTGACGCATTTAGTGTTGTTAAAGCGGCAATCGATACTCTTAAATCTGTTAGAATCACAGATATCAATTGGAATCTTGAAAACACAGATTTACTTAAAAAGTTAGCGAAGTTAATTGGCGAAGATGAAAATGGTTCTACTACAGATCATTCTGTTCTTACTGGTCAGATTCATGTTCCGGTAATCAGAGCGCAGGAGCTAAAAGAATTTATTGGTACGGAAGAAGAAAGAGGAATTTGGCCAGATCTTGAAATTACTTATGATTCTATGATTGAACAGTTTACTCTTACTTTTATAAATGATAATGAGGAACATACAGTACTCGAAGTGCAATATGTTGATAAAGGTGCAGATGGAACAGATCCTGTTACACGAAAAGAAAATCCAATAGCAACTCCTACAAAAGCAAGTACGCAAAAGGAAGACTTTACTTATAAAGGATGGGATGGATCACTTGAAAAAGTGTTCTCTAATCGTATTATTACGGCAGTATATACGAGTACAGTCCGCAAATATACAATTAAATATTGCTCAAAAGGTTATGATGGACCACTTTATACAGTAAGTGCACCTTATGGTACTATTGCTGAATATAAAGGAGACGTTGAAATTCCTATTTATACGGGTGAAGAGTCTGCGTATAAATTCTACTTATTTAAAGAATGGGACAATTCAGGATATGTAACCGGAAACAAAACTATCAATGCTATATTCGACACCTGCGAATATCGAGATGGATACTTCAATGATAAAGATTTAAATAATCTTTCTGAAGTTGAGCTGTATGCTTTAATGAAGATGGGATTAGACGCATCATTCTTAGATGATAAAGATTATATGAATTTTACACTTGGAAATGATTGCAGTTTCGAAGATATTACAGAGCATGTAGTTATTAATACTCCGAAAGAATTTGATGGTACAAATTATGTTGACACAGGACTGAAATTATTTGAAAAAGATAAGAGTTTTACATTAGCTCTTGATTATGTATTCTCATCAAATAATTCTAATAATGCTACTCTCGCTCAGTGTTTCCAGGGTGATGGTTCAAATGGATTTAAACTATCCTATAATTCAGGAGTGCAACTTAAATGGGGAACCACAAATGCCAATCCGTCATCAACAGACCAAAGAGAAATCATAGTATTAAGACATATTGCAGGAGAAGAAAAGCTGTATCTTTATTCTTCTAATGCTGCAAATAATAATGTTGCCGCTACTACTCTTTCTGCAATTCGAAGCCCGGAACATGAATATACATTTGTACTTGGATGTGAAAAATCTGATGTTGGTGCTTATTTGAGATATGCAAAAGGCACAGTATATTGGTGTAAAATTTGGGACGCAGATCTTGGCGACGAAAAATGCCAAGAACTTGCTGCTTGGGTTCACGAAACAATTCCAATGGAAGTTGCTAAATATGGTGATACTCAGGAATATTATCTTTCTGATGGATCTTCTAAACAGGCAAACATTACTTTCTTAGCAAAGAATCTTCTTGGTACAAGTAAGGGATACGGGGCAAGAAGTGGTGGATGGGCCACATCTACTATGAATAAATGGCTTAATACCAGACTTCCAAAAGCAATTTCACCATTATGGAAATCTCTTATCAAAGAAGTAAAAGTTAAATCATTCAATGGAGATAAAGCAAATACAATCACGGAATCCAATTGCAAATTCTACATCCCATCAATTTATGAAGTTGACAACAATTATAATCGCGAACCTTATAATGGAGAGACTGATAATACAATCAGTTATATGGTTTCTGATGAAAATCGTAAACGTGCGAAAGTCACTACACCAAATAAATATGAGGCATATTATACAAGAACTCCAAATGCGGAACAGTTTGGAACAGATTATGTCAAAACTGTAGCTGATGATGGTAACACACAGAATAGTTTTATTTGGCCGTCAAGTGATGCGGGAGTGCTTCTTATGTTCTCTGTTTTTGCAGATAGATTATAAAATAAGGAAGGGATATTTATTATCTCTTCCTACAAATAAAAAAGGTGATGTCAAATGTATTATAAAGTAATAAAAGATAATAAGGTGGTTGATGTATTATCTCATATCAGCTATGTTAAGTATCAAAAAAAGCATGATATCTTATTATTATGTAATATAAAAGAATCGCAAGCTGTATTAAGTTCTGATGGGAAACGTGGTTGGCACATCGAAGGATTATTCAATTTCCCATTAGATAATACAGTTTGCGAAATAAGTGAAATAACCAAAAAAGAATATGATGATTTAAAAGCGAGGTGACAAACAAAATGGCTCTATTACCAAATTGGTTTTCGGCCTCAACAAAAGCTATTGCTGAAAAGGCTCTTGATAGAGGGGTCTTAAAATATCCAGGCATGTGCTACATAGAAGAAACAAAAGAATTAGCCTGGATCACTCAAGATAATCAAATCAGATATATACTTGGAGATAATCAAATTACAAATGTTAAATTTGTTGGATCAAATCTTATGTTTTATTCTGGTACTACTCTTCTATTTTCTTATGATATGAGTCTTACCGAAGAGGATCAAACACATATCATCGAAGAAGTAAAAAAATCTATTGGTCTTGATCAATATGTGAAAACTTCAGATATGACGACTCTTCTGGATAACATCATAGGAAATCTCGAAGACAAATCAACAGTTGTTGATTATATCAATAGTCTTTCTTACAATAAACTATCTGATAAGCCAATCGAAAATATGATTGGTACATTAAATGCTCCAGTTTATATTTCATCTCTTGAAGATGGTATATATAAAATAAAAGGCCAATATATTATTGGCGGCTCTAACACTACTGTCAATTCATCCCCAAATGATATCTTATTCTTCGTTTCTCACGATCCCGAAATTAATAATAAAATAACAGTTACGAAAATTGAAGGAACTTCTATAGTCCTTTACTTTTTAGATTCTGATGGAACATTTCGGACGGACAAATACATTACAGAAGGATGGATTAATGATCAAAATTTTATGAGCGCAGATTCTGTAAAAGAATATGTTAATCAGACAATTACAGAAACTGTTGCGGAAATTATTGACCAACAATTGGATATAAAACTTGACAGTGCGTTAGATAAAAAAATCAGTGGTATATCCACTGAGGATCTAAATAATATTTTTTCAAATTAAAGGAGGAAGCTTATTATGGCTAAATTACAATTCGCTACACTTTCTAATCTTACTGAGTTCCTGTCACTTCACAATGTTCAGATTGATGCAAAAATTTCTGATGCAGTAAAAAGTTCTATTAAAACTGTATCCCAGTCTTCAGACGGATACACGCTGTATTTCTACACAAAAACTGCTCCTGTAACAGTTGATGATGCTGTATTTACAATTACTCTTCCAAAAGACGAAGCAAAAGCAGACAAGGTAACTGGTGCTGTTAATGGACATCTTGCAGGATTGGATACAAATGGAAATCTTGTAGATTCTGGTAAATCAGTGACAGATTTTGATACTGCCGGAGCCGCTGCTACTGCCAAAACAGAAGTAATGGCATATGTTGGTACTATTCCGACCGGCGCAAAAGCTAAAGATGTAGTTGCATATATTCAGGAGGCAGTTCAGGCAGGCGCTTATAATGATTCCGCACTGAAAGCTGATGTTGCAAAAAATACTGCAGCTATCAACACATTAAATGGTACTGGAGATGGCTCTGTAAAGAAAGCAGTATCTGATGCTGTAGCCGCTCTTGTTAATGGAGCACCGGAAGCATATGATACTCTGAAAGAGATTTCTGATTGGATTACAAGTCATGCATCTGATGCTGCTGGAATGAACAGTCAGATTAATACCAATAAAGAGGATATTGCAAAGCTTAAAACTCTGATCGGTACTCTTCCAGAGACCGCTACATCAAAGGATATTGTAGGATACATTGCTGAATATGTATCTAAAGCTCTTCAGGATTCTGATCTGTCACAGTATGCAAAAGCAGATGATCTGAAAGCCGCTGTTGGTAGAATTGATGCTCTTGAGAAAAAGATCCCAACACTGGAAACTGCAGATAAAACAAATGCCGACAATATTACTGCTGTCTCAGGCAGAGTAACAACTGTTGAAGGTAAAGTCAAAACACTTGAAAACGATATGGCAACCGAAAAACCAAAGATCGCAGCTAATGCTACTGCTATTAAAGGATTGAAGGATCTTGTCGGAGATGGATACGAAGCAATTCCATCCGAAAAGATTAAAGCTCTTTTCGCAACTGAATAATTCATCATTTATTCTTTTATTAGCTCAATCACATCTGTTAATTCTAAATTATACGCATTACATATCGCAATAACAGCATTAAGATGAACTGGTTCGTTATTCTTCATTTTAAGTAAGGTGTTTCTACTAACACCACTCTTTTTTGATGCCGATAGCATAGATATGTTATTTTTAAAGAAATATAAAAATAATTTTTCATAAGAAACTCTCATCAACTATCACCTCACTATTATCACTTCTATTATCTCATTATATCATATTATTCAATTTGAATGTTGTTGATATTTTGTGCTAACTGCTCATATATTAAACATATTGTTGACATTCTGAGCATGTTCATTTATAATTCAAGTAGGAACTCTTACGAAACTATAAGAACTAATGTGAATTTTTAGGAAGAGGTGAGAAATTTTGAGAACTGATAGGAACTCCAAAGAACTCAGTAGAATTGATTACTTAATTTTATCAACACTATTAAGTAATAATGCTACATCTGCCATGGTCGGATTGACTATCAAAGAATTAGAAATCACGGATGTAACCAGAACCACTATCTGGAAGCATATTAAATTTATGATTAATAATGGTTTGATATGTCAATCCGGGACTAATGGTAGAGAAAAAATGTATTATATTACTCAAAATGGCATTAAAGTAATCGGAGGAGATCATGATGAAAAATAATTTCTCACTGCTTGGGATTGGCGCTTGTGGAGGAAATCAAGTCGCAGCATTTAAAAAATATGGAATGAATAGCTTCTATATTAATAGCGCATTGGAAGATTTACAAAGTCTAGGAATAGACAACATTCACTACTATCACTTAGACGGAGCAAATGGATGTCATAAAAATAGAGATGTATCAAAAACCTATTTATCAGATAATTATGAGGATATATTAAGAAATATTGAAAGATATTCTACAGGCAAATATATCTTTCTATTTGGTTCTATTGGCGGTGGTACATTCTCTGGAATGTGTGCATTGATTACTGAGCTAATTGAATCAGAATTGAATAAGATTGTAATACCTGTGGTTACAATACCAAATTTTTCCGAATCTCTTCAGGCAAAAACAAATGCATATGAATCTTTAAAAGAATTACTTGATGTGGTAAAGCATACTGTTTTTATCGTTGATAACAATAAAGAGACAAATTATGTTAAAAGTAATGAGATTTTAGCAAATCTTATTTATTCTCTTATTTCAGATGTATCTACTTCGGCAGATGGAATCTATGATTATAGTGAAATCTGTTCGATGCTAGAATGCCATGGATACGGTATTATAAATACATTTACCAGAAAGCCTAATCAATCTAATATTACATCAGAACTCAAAAGAGCAGTTACGAATAACATATTCTGCGATATTGAATCTCGGAATCCTTTGTACTACTGTGGAATAAAAAATTCTACGATGAGAAAAACTGTCTCGATCGATACTTCTGAATTGCAACTCCAATTTGGATTTTGGCGAGATCTGTTTTTAGGATATCAAACTAAGACTAATTTAATATTCTTGAGTGGATTGAAATATCCTGCTACTACTATCAATGCTCTTTATAAATCTATTCAGGAAGACAAACGAAGAATTGAGGAAGATTTAAAATCTTCACAATCTGAATCATTATTTAAAGACGATTATTCTATTGCTCTTTCATCTTCTCTACAAGAGAAGAAAACATTATCTGCCAGGGAAAAATTAATACAAATGAGAAATTCTAAGTAGGTGATATAATGACCAATAAAAAATCTGGTGTTATTAGAAAGAAGCGAACATATTATGCACAGGTAAGTAATGTCGCATTAAGAGATGAGACATTATCCCTTAAAGCAAAAGGATTACTTGCTATAATTGAATCATATTTGACACTAGATGGTTTTGTCTTATATAAAGACTTTCTTATGAGTAAATCTACCGATGGTGAATGTTCTTTTAGAGGAGCATGGAAGGAATTAAAAGATCATGGTTATTTAATACAGTATAAACTTAAAGATAATGAAACTAAACAATTTTATTATGAATATGAGATATGCGACAACCCACATGTTGAAAATCGCCCTATGGTTCAGAACCCACATGTTGAATTTCCACTTGTGGCTAATCTAAGTGATGGAAATTCCACAAGTGGAAAACCACCCTCGTATAATAATACTTTATGTAATAATAATATATATATTAATACTATACATACTAACATCAATTACAACCCAATATTTGTTAATTCGATTGATAGAAAGTTGGTGGATAATATAGTAGATATTATGAATGAAGTATTATGCAACAATACTGAGTATATTGTAATTAATGGTAGTAATATACCATTAAATCTTGTGAAATCTACGTTCTTAAAAGTTGGATCATCTCATATTCAATATGTTGTTAATGTAATAAATAATTACAATAACAAAATCAGTAATATGAAAAATTTCATTATTACTACATTATACAATTCTGTATTAACACTCGATGCGTATTACATAAATCTAGTAACAAATACAGAATTATAATTAGAAATATAAAAAATAGGCGCCTTTTAAGGTGTCTATTTTTTTTATACAAAAAAAATACAGAAAGGACATGATGGATAATGAAAGATCAATTCCTTGATTATCGTGGCTTGACCGAGCTAACAGAATACATCAAAAAATATATTTCTGATGTAAATCCTATCCGTCCTTATGCTTCTTATACATTGTTCCCAACGGTAGGTGATCAACATGCAATTTATGTTGATACATCAACAAATGCAATCTATCGGTGGGATGATGCAAATATAAAATACTACGCATTAGCATTTGATCCAAATGATCAATATATGATGCAATGCGGATCTGCGAAAGGATGATAATATGGCAACAAAAACATTAACTACCCGTATCGCCCTAAAAACGGATACAACTGCCAATTGGTCTGCTTCTACCCTTGTGTTGCTCAAGGGTGAGCAAGCCATCGAAATTCCAGAATCGGGCGAGTATAAACTAAAAATCGGTGACGGAGTTAATACATTTAAGGATCTTCCTTATGTAGCAATGACTCCGACTGAGATTAAAAATTTGATTAACAGTGGTGCTGTACAAACTGTATCTCTTAGCTCTGGTACAAATAATGGTACTGTAAAATTAACTGTAGATGGAGTCGCTACAGATAATATTGCTGTAAAAGGTCTTGGAAGTGCAGCTTATACAAATTCAAATGCATATGCAACTGCTGGACATGGACATAGTATTTCTGGTGTTTCTGGTCTTCAGGCTGCGCTTGATGGCAAATCTGCAATAGGGCATACTCATGATGACAGATATTACACAGAATCTGAAATGAATACTAAACTTGCTGGAAAAGCAAATAGTTCTCATACACATGGTTCTGCGGATATAACATCACTTGATGTAAGTAAATTGACAGGTGTTATTGGAATTGAGCATCTTCCTGCAGGAGCTTTAGAAAGATGTAAGATTGTTAAAGATGATACTGCAAGATTTGCACTTACAACAGCTGCTGTTCAGACTGGTGATACCGTAAAAGTAACTAACACTGGAAAAATGTACTTTATCGTTGATGATTCTAAACTCTCAACAGAAGCAGGTTATGAAGTTTACACAGCTGGTTCTGCTACTTCTGTTCCTTGGTCTGGTGTTACAGGAAAGCCAAGTACTTTTACACCTTCTGCTCATACTCATGACGACAGATATTACACCGAAACGGAGATTAATAATAAATTAGCAAATTATTTACCGCTGAGTGGTGGAACTATGACTGGTGCTCTTAATTTCGCAAATGGCATTTGGAATGTAGTTGGCGATGATGTTGCAATCGGTGATATGAATCTTAGTGGTACATTAGGTGTAATGGGTAAAAATGGAGATACTGCTATTAGGCTTGTACAATATGGTGCATCAACTACAGGTGAAAATACTGCGCCTGGTGTTACATGGACTTGTACAGGTAATGAAACGTCTACTATGTCTGGTATTTTGAGTGGTACATTTAGTGGTAACTTAAGTGGTAATGCGTCCACAGCATCTTCTGTAGACTGGTCAGGTGTTCAGAATAAACCTTCTACCTTCACTCCATCAGCTCACACTCATACCATTGCAAATGTAACAGGACTTCAGGATGCTTTAAATAGTAAAGCCAATTCATCTCATACACACACTATTGCAAATGTAACTGGCTTACAGGCAGCATTAGATGGTAAATCAAATACAAATCACGGCCATACATCAATTACAACATATGGTGAAGAGACGATTGGCAAAGTGGCCGACGACACTACGGCTAATTGGGCTAGCAAAAATAATAGTATTCATTTCTATAAAACAGATAAGTTACTTAATGGACAACCTAGCCAGTATGGTTTCTTATTTAATATGGCACAGGGAGAATCTGAACTTCATCAGATTTGGGCTGCACATGGAGGTAGTTTATATCATAGATATGGAAACGCAAATGGTATCGAAACTACATGGCGTGAAGTCTTAGATTCTTCTAATTATACTTCATACACAGTAACTAAATCTGGTTCTGGTGCTACTGGTACATGGGGAATCTCTATTACTGGAAACGCTGCCACTGCTTCAAAATGTACAGGTAACGCTGCCACTGCAACAGTCGCTGATTCTGCAAAAACTTGTACAGGTAATTCTGCGACAGCAACTAAACTTGCTACCGCTAGAAAAATCGGTAACGCTTCTTTCGATGGATCAGCTGACATTACTCTTTCTGCAATCGGAGCTGCTTCAAGCGGTCATACACATAACTATGCTGGATCAAGTTCTGTAGGCGGAGCAGCAAATTCCGCTGTAAAACTTTCTACAGCTAGAGCATTTTCTATTACAGGTGGCGCAACTGCTGCTGCTGTTAGTTTTGATGGATCTGCTGCTGTAGCTCTTAATGTTACATCTGTAAGCACTGATGTACTTAATAATGGTTCTAACACGCTTATTTTAAGTTGTGGAGGAGCTGCTTGATACTTTTAAATTGATATTAGCTGTCTCTCATTCATTTGGGAGGCAGTTATTTTTATGGATTTTATGGAGACGAAAATAATGAACGAAAAGTTCTTAATAAATATAAGGAGGTGCATTAATGGCTGATAAAACATTAAATGTGCGAGTAAAACACAGATATGATACAGAAGCCAATTGGACTTCTAAAAATCCTGTTCTTTTAGCAGGTGAATTAGCTTTTTCAAAGGACAAAAATGGTAGATATAAAGTGGGTGACGGTACTTCAAAGTGGACAGATTTACCATATGCTACAGCTAATTCGTTAGCTGAACATGCATCAAGAGAAGGATTTGAATATGGATATGCGTATAGTAAAACAATTACTATTCCAAAAACAACTACTGTAACCACATATTATGTACAAATTGCAAAAGATGCAGATTTTAGATTTAAAAATTATTATATAAAAACAAGTGGTAATAATACACAATATTCTTTTAAAGCTGAAATTTCCGCAAATGCATATATGAGTCCGCATATAATATTAAATACTCAACAATATAATACTAATGAAGTTAAAAATATTTTAGTATGTAAAGGAACCACAAATTCTGCGTGTCATAATATTTTCTTAGTAATTGATAGTGCTACTTCGTACAACAAAACCATATATATCTGGTCTGATAATTCATTATTAGATACAGTTTCAACTACTGCGCCTGCAACCGCCACAGAGTTGAATGTAAATATTTTAACTGAAGACTTTATATATACATCTAAAAAAGTTGTTGCCAATATTTCTGGCTCTGCTACTTCTGCCCCATGGTCAGGAATTACTGGGAAACCATCAACTTATCCTCCATCATCTCATACTCACTCTTATCTTCCATTAAATGGAGGAACTTTAACAGGTACTTTAACAGCTCCGAATATAATTGCTTCGAATTACTTTACGACTCCTACTATGCTTGGTGAAGGCAGTACTTCAACATATTATCATAGAGTAGATTTTGGCCATTCAGGTGTAAATCAATTCGATTTTTATGAATATGGTGGATTATATAATTTCTATCAAAATCAAAGCGCCGGAAAAGATAAAGCTGTTTTATTAGGAAAAATTACAGCTAATGGCTGGGAAGGTAATGTTGTAGGTAATGTTACAGGTAAAGCTTCAACAGCAGGAACAGCAGATGTAGCAAACTCTGTGGATTGGTCTAAAGTAACAAATAAACCATCAACATTCACTCCTTCTTCTCATTCTCATACATTTAATCAAATCTCAGATAGGACCACATATATTTATGACGCTTCTACTTCTCGTACCAAGAATACAGTACTTGCAGCTCCTAATGGTTCTGATGGAAAAGCAACATTTAGAGCATTAACGGCTGCTGATATACCTAACTTAACTAAAAGTAAGATAAGTGATTTTCCAACTTCAATGCCTGCTTCTGATGTATCGTCATGGGCAAAAGCAAGTACAAAACCAAGTTATACTAAAGCTGAGATCGGATTAGGAAACGTTGATAATACGGCAGACGCAAACAAATCTGTAAAATATGCCACAAGTGCTGGAAGCGCAGGATCATGTACAGGTAACGCAACTACCGCCACAAAGTTAGCAACATCAAGAACCGTATCTGGCGGAACAGATATCACTATGAGTTTTAATTATGATGGCTCTGGAAATTCATTAGCTAATATTGGATATTACAATTGTAATGCTAGCAATGGAAATACAAACAACTATCCATATCATAGATTTGCAAAATTAGATGTTATTGCAGATCCATATAGAGATCAAACAATGACTGTATATATTACACAGGACTATAACGGTGGCGGATTTGGTGTTGCCAGAATTTCTTTAAGAACAAATAATTCATCATATGTATCAGAAGCAGAAGCAAAATGGTTAGTTCGATCAGGATTTTCTGCTGATGCACTTCAAGTTGCTATATATGAAGTATATGGTAAAACTTATGCAGATGCATTTATTAAATTACCTGGAACATATAACGGAACAGTGATTCGTGCCATTGCGAACGGTGGTAGAGGAAGTATATCTCGTACTTGGACATTGATTAATTCCAGAGAGGCAGACAGTACGACGACATCTGATGCTAAAACATCTACGGAATCTTATGTTAATATAACAACCGCAGGTACAGAGATCCATAATCAAGCTTATTCAAAAATTATTACAGGTGTTGATGCTGGTACCACTTCTGCTGCAAATAGTGTAGCCTGGGGAGGAATTTCAGGAAAACCTGCTATTGTTGGGAAAACAATAAAATCTCGTTCTAATTTAGGTGATGCTAATTGGACAGATTTGACAACAGCTCAGGGACTTATTCCTGATATGGCCTTTATATCATATTGGAATGGTGCATTTAGCGGTGCTTCTTCTAATCTTGCATACTGCAATAAAGGTGCTTTTGGTTCAATTGTAACTAAAAATATAAATGATTATGCTACTGCTAATCATAACCATGATTCTGTATATGCAAAATTATCTCATAATCATGCTATATCTGATATTACGAATTTACAAACTACATTAAATGGTAAAGCAAACAGTTCGCATACACATTCTTATCTTCCACTTTCAGGCGGAACATTAACTGGAAATTTGACTGTTAATGGCTGTATTACTACTTCTTCAGACATAATTATACCTTCTATATGTTTTTCACAAGACAAAGATTCCATAGCGTTAGGCATGACAGCAGACAATACAATTATTGTTCCTAATCATAAGATTGCTATTGGTAATTTGTTAAAAGCAAATGGCGGAATATCTACTGAGGATATATTTACTACGAATATAGACATAACAAAATTAACATTTACCGGATCTACTGCGGCATCTATAAATTTTTCAAATAAGAAAGTAAGTATAAATAGCGCTGGGCTAAATGTAGACAATGGAGCTACATTTGGCGCGGCAATCAGTGTTAGCGGAAGTATAACTGCTAATGGATCCGTAAGATTTATTGATTATTATAGTGAAAGCACTGGAGATGGTAATACACGAAGAGCAGTTTCTTCATCGGTTGTTGATGGTTTAAAGGTCGGATATTTAAAAAGCAAAACAAATTCTAGCACAAGCAAAAAGCAGTTTTGTGTTATGGGACAATGGGGAAAAGAAGATGACTTTGGAAATGCAACAACTAAAGGATCTTGGACCACGGGTTATATCCTTATCGATTCTACATCTGACGTTCGTTTAAAGAAGAATATAAAAAATACAGATATTTCTGCGCTTCCAATCATTAATCAAATGAAAGTAAGACAGTTTGACTGGAAAGAAACTGGAGTACATCAGCAATTAGGTCTTGTCGCAGATGAGCTTGATAAATTTGACCCTCTGCTTACTGTTGGCGGTGGATATGAGGCCGACGGATCTATGTATGTAAAACAGATTGATAGATTACTTCTTACTGAGTATGCTATTAAGGGTATCCAGGAACAGCAAGATGAAATTGTTGAACTTCAAAAAGAAAATAAAGAATTGAAACAGAAAATATCTGAAATAGACACTCTTAAGGATGAACTTGTTCAACTTAAGGCTTTAATTATGAACAAATAAATTTTAAAAGAGAGGCTTTTATAGTCTCTCTTTTATTGTATACAAATTTACACAAAAAGGAGGCTGATATTCAATGAGTGAAATTAAAGGAATTGATGTTTCCGCTTTTCAAGGAAATATAAATTGGAAAACTGTAGCGAACTATGGAACGGGATTTGCGATTATTAGAATCACAGAGGCCGGAAATGTAACTGATCCTACGTTTGAACAGAATTATAAAGGCTGTATTAATAATAAAATTCCTGTTGGAGTTTACAAGTATTCTTATGCTTCTACTATTGCAGAAATTCAAAGTGAAGCTCGCAAAGTTATATCTGTGCTCAATAAGAGAAAATTGGATTATCCTGTATGGTTAGATCTCGAATGGAACAATCAACGTGCTTTAGGTTCTGAAAGTATTCATAAAATGGCAGAAGCATTTAAAGAAATTATAGTTGCGGCTGGATATCAGTTTGGAATCTACTGTAATGCCGATTGGTACACAAATGTAATTTGTAGCCATTTGAAAAAGTACGATTTTTGGATTGCTCGTTACCCATCCAATGATACAGGAGTTGTAGTGGAAAGATTACGCCCAGATTATGGAGCTATGTGGCAGTATTCTTCCAAGGCTACTATCCCGGGAATTTCTACTAAAGTAGATCGTAGTGTTTCATATAAAAACTACTCTTCTACTGCTACAAACAAAAGTAATTCTACAACTACAAAACAGGAAGGAGGAACTAAATTGACAAAAGAACAAATAATTAATGCGTTGATTACGGTTGCAAAAAATGAAATTGGATACCTTGAGAAAGCAACAAATGCCCAATTAGATAGTAAAACAGCTAATGCAGGTTATAATAATTATACAAAATACTGGCGTGATGTATATCCAGCATATCAAGCACAGGCTTGGTGTGCGTGCTTTATTAGTTGGATTATGATGACCGCATTTGGATTAGAAACTGCAAAGAAACTATTAAAACACTGGCCTTATGTTTATTGTCCAAGTATGCGAGACTATTTTACTTTATACGCTAATCCTCAAGTTGGAGATATCGTTATATTTTGGAGTAGTAAGAAAAAAGAATTTACTCATACAGGATTTGTTATTGAGGTTCAAGGTGATAAATTTAAAACCATTGAAGGAAATACATCCGGTGCATCTGGAATTGTAGCAAATGGTGGCGGAGTATGTCAAAAAAGTTATTATAACTCTCAACTTCCAGGAACAAAATTCTGTCGTCCTGATTATTCTATTGTTACATCTATTAAATCTGGAAATTCTATAAATACCGCTACAACTACAACAACTAAAAGTTGGATTGAGCTTGGCGATAGAGGAGATAATGTAAAAACTCTTCAAACAAAACTTAATAAGCTTAGTTATAAGCTTGACATTGATGGTATATGTGGAAATGCAACTGTTGCTGCAATTAAAGACTTCCAGAAGAAATATAATCTTACTATTGATGGGCAGGCGGGTAAAAATACTATTACTAAGCTTGACTCTGTTATAGCCGCGAAGGAAAATAAAAACTTTAAAGTATTTGTCGGTGCATGTACCACAGATGGAACTCCAGTATATCAGAAATCAACTGGTACTACTGTTCTTGCTACATATCCAAAACTAAATAGGAGAAATCTTGTTGATGTTATTGCTATGTCTGGGTCTCGTTATAAAATCAAGATTGCCAATACACATACAGGTTATATTGACAAAAATAAGATTACAACACCAGATAAATTAACTACAACAAAATCTAAATATCCTTATGTAGGTAAATGTACTGGAAACGACGTATCTGTAAGAAAAAAGGCTGGAACTTCTTATGCTAAAATTTCTGGATATCCAACTTTAAATAAAGGAAATAAAGTTGATGTTCTTGGGGTTAAAAAAGATTCTTCTGGACAAGAGTGGAAAAAAGTTCGTATTGCGGGGAAATATACTGGTTATGTATACGGCAAATATATCCAAAAAGTTTAAGAAAAGAGGCTGAGATATTATGGAAGCAATTGATGCAATAAAAAATATTCATGAAATTGGAGAGATTAATATATTCATAGGTATCATTTCAGTCGTCGCTCTTATCGTACTAGTAATTACTGGAATACAAAAGTTTATGGATGTACTTGGCCTAGAAACTAAAGGAAGTTTAAGAAGAAAAGCCCAAGAAAAACGTATTGCAGAATTAGAAAACAAAATTATGCTTCAGGAATCTGAGATAAAAAAATATAATCAAAAATTATATGATAAACAAAAAACTTATCATGAACAATCTATACAGATTCGAAGTAATCTTGAACAAAATCAAGATCTTCTTAGTAAACAAATTACTGATTTTTCTAACATGATGAAAGACTACATAAATGTCCAAAATGCACGTACAATCGCTTCATTTCGCAGTTCTTTATGGCGTATGCACAGAGACTTTACAAACCAAGGTTATATTACGGCAGATGGGCTAAAAACATTTTTGGAGATGGGGAAACTCTATGAAGATGCTGGCGGAAACGATATCTATCATTCTAAGCTTTTGCCAGAGATAACCGCACTTGAAATCAAATATTCAAAAGATGATATTATTGACAAAATTTAAAGAAAGAAGGAATCGCTATGAAAAATATTAACTGGTTAGTTCGTATTAAAAATAAATCATTCTGGATCGCATTAATTCCTGCAGTCCTTTTACTGATCCAGGTTGTTGCCGCAGTATTCGGAATTACATTAGACTTAGGTGATCTTGGCAACAAATTACTCGCCGTGGTCAATGCTGTATTTGGAGTACTGGCAATTTTAGGTATTGTAATTGATCCGACTACTTCAGGAATTACTGATTCAGAGCAGGCACTTACATATATTGAGCCTAAAGAATAATTTTGAGAAGGGGATATGGTATTATTACCATATCCCCTTTTTTCACTTTTTAAATTAAATAAGAGAGAGACCTTAGTATATCATTTATCTCTCTCTACACTCTCACCACAAAGGCACTGTCTGCGCCTACACATTTTGTATAATAGACTAATAATTTTCATATTAAATCTCATTATGATTTTATAATATTTGTTAAAAATTTTTATGTGGTAATTGCTATAGTTGTAGTTTAACAAAGTAACATTATTATTACGTCAAGAGTTATTTATTAAGCATAGCTTCAATATCATCTACGCTAAGGTTCTTTTTTTTCATCAGAGACACTACTCTATCAAGCGTTTCTTTATTTTTTTCTTCGTTCTCTCTGTTTTCTGCTTCAGAAAGCCATTTATTAAGATTGCGCTTTTTAGCTTTTAATTCTTTTAACTCTGTAGTTTTAGTAGCGATTTCCTCTTCTATCTTATAAATCTCTGCAAGAATATCTTCAACAGAAGAATCTTTTGTAATTTTTTTAGTTCTTGCCATGATAATCAACCTCCTTCAGGTTATATATTATTTAATAAATATTATATATTAAAATCATTCTGATGTACAGTATATATTTATTTTAAAATTATGGTATTTATTGGTAAATAAATATTACTATCATAGCAAAAATAATGGTAACATTGCTGCCTTTAAATTATCTGACAATTTTATCGAGTACTACGACATAAAGCTTGTAACAATCACCAATATTAATCCGCATCGAAATTGTATATACAATTATTTATTTAAAAATATAATCCTTATAAAAAGATCAATACAAGTAAATTGAATAAAAATCATATAAGATTAATAAAAAATAAAATTGGGGAATAAAATTTTTTAAATTCAATAAGGGTGAAATAAGGTGGTAAGATTTTTAGAAATCCTTGTTTTATAGGATTTATAAGAGTTTTAACATGGTACCGGAAACCACTGCTCTATCCACTGAGCTACAGGTGCATAATGAAAAACATAACTTCTAAATCAGGTATGAAATTATCAAAGTTGGCTTACACTGTCTTTGATTGTAGCACATAAACATAAAATTGTAAAGATTTTTTTAAACAGTGTACATTCATCACACATTTCATATTATTTCCGGTACAGATTCTGAAGTAAACTGTACCAGAAACATATTCATTTATATTTATCACACGAAAATATATAATACGGACTTACCGTATCCAGAACCTGGTAGCCGCCGGCCACCATATCCAGAACAAAATTTTCATCCGGAGGTACCATCACCACATATGTACAGTGAACGGCATCTGCCAGGCTGGAAGTCTTTTTTCCATCGGGGACTTCCGAAGTGATCTGTTTATACAGAACTCTTGCCTTCTTACCTACAGCACCATCCCCTCTGCGTCCGTAGGCCATTTTCAGGGAAGGATCATACACCCGGATATAGGATGCCGTATATTCATCTGCGGCGATCCGCACTTCCTTTCCTTCTCTGTCCTCATTGATCCGGTTACAGATCATTGCGATCTGATCCGGTACCTGCTGGCGGTTAAAAACTCTTTCGAAATTTCCTGCTTTTATCATTCCGGTCCCAGAAGCAGCAATAACTCCTGTCAAAACCAGCACCAGGATCACCTGCACGATCCGGTTGCGACTTCTTCGGACAAGCTCTGTAAAACCGCCTGCGATCAGCGGAACCGTAGGTAAAAGCCACAAAACACGCCAGTACACGATTTTTCCTATACATTTCATAATCACCCGTCCGGAAAACGGACAGAAAAACAATACCAGAAGAAAAACGGAATATAAAACCAGACTGAGACTGTTTTTTTTCTTTTTCCCAAAAATCAGTGCACATGCTCCGCCAAGAGCCAGAAGATACGGTATCCAGCCATTTCCCCAGTACATCCTCCACACATTAACTGTCCATGCAATTATTTCTTTCATTATTTTCTCCTATCGGATCATAATATACACAAGTCCAAGAAGCAGCGACGGCAGACAGCACAAAGCCGTACATGCTGCTTTCTGCAGACTGTGAAACCGTACCAGTCCCATGATCAGAAGGATCACCAGCATCATACAGGCCAGAATAATTCCCATGGAAGAAAGAAGGCAGCAAGAAATATCTGCCAGTAAAAGCAGCAGCCATGAATATTCCTGTTCTTTTTCCAGAATGATACCTATGCCAAGATATAGAAGCAGAGGTAGAAAAACCGATGCCAGGCATGCTTTTCCCTGCCAGATACGGATCATCTGAAAATTCTCAGAATTATAAACGGAATATGCCGAAAACCAGATCAGTACCGCACAAAAGATCATAAAGATCCCCCTCGCATGTTCATCCTCCGGAAACCACCGTTTCGCATACTGATACAGAACCAGATATGCCATAAAAATAAAGACTACAGGAAATATCACATGCGCCACAATTGCCGGATGAAGTCCTACAAGAGAACTGATCACTGCAAGAAATATCGGAAACGGCGACAGAACATACCTGCTTGGTAATCGTGTATAGGAATATCCGGTATACGGATTAATGGAAAAAACGGTATCCGTATGGACAGATGTTGTAGCTGTTGCCACATAAAAAGCGTCATCCGCATCCATATGAGCCAAAAATGAAGCAGCCACAAGCTGGAGTAAGATCAGTATTGCAGCTACAACAAAATAAAAAGACATTTTGCCCGTCTTCTCACCATTTCCCGTAAAACCATTCCGTTTTACCAGTGCCAGGACAATCCCCAAAACAGCAGCTGATGCCATTACAGCGGCAAGACTGTATTTCAGGACATGCAATGGCAGTTTAGCCCAGATTGCCGCCAGCGCCAAAATCTCTGCAAAGGAAAACATCATAAGATATCCTGCAAGAAGGTTCATTCCCATCGAACTTTTTTTACTTTTACAGAGGACTACCCCTCCGGCCGCCCACGGAACTGCCAGCAGCCATAAAGCTGCCAGCAGACATTTGATCACCATATTCATTTCTTCTCTCCGGCTTCCTGCTCAAGAATTCCCATCGCAACTTTTTCCGGAGTGATCGGGAGTTCACGGACACGGACACCGGTTGCATTGTAAACGGCATTGGCAATCGCAGGGCAAGGTGTATCGATTACAAGCTCACCGATGGATTTTGCACCGAATGGGCCGGTCTTTTCGTAACTGCTCTCAAACTCGATCCGTACTTTCGGGATATCCATACGGTTGGGGATCTTATACTGCATGAACGAATTGTTCCGGATCTTTCCCTTGTCTGTATACTGCACATCCTCATACAGGACCATTCCGATACCCTGACCGATACCGCCTTCTGCCTGCACTCTGGCAAGGTTCGGATTGATCGGGGTTCCACAGTCGATCACACCTACATAGTCAATAACGTCAATCTGTCCGGTCTCTTTGTCGATCTCCACCTCGGCAGCTCCTGCCATAAACGGTGGCGGAGAGATCGGAGAAGAATATTCTTTTACAACCTGAAGCTC
>OLOR01000370.1_pt1 | contig 48696 bp, 40 predicted proteins | sample 1672521 | NCBI WGS metagenome assembly OLOR01 (sample SAMEA3136695, study PRJEB25190) | human gut metagenome | biome: human gut; feature: human-associated habitat; material: faeces | place: Austria | collected 2013
GGTGTCGAGAGGGTCGAAGACCCTTCGCGGGTGCAGGGCAGCGCCCTGCTGGGGTTTAAGGGGCGAAGCCCCTTGGTCTCCCCTATATATGGAAGGAGTATTGTAACTTATGGCGATTCGGAAGATTGTGAAGATTGGCGATGATTGCTTGCGGCAGGAGTGCCGGAAGCAGGAGAAGTTTGATTTGCGGCTGAAAATCCTGCTGAAGGATATGGCGGACACGATGTATAAGGCGGAGGGCGTCGGGCTGGCGGCGCCGCAGGTCGGGGTGCTGCGCCGCGTGGTTGTGATTGATGTGGGCGATCAGGGGGACGGGCTGCTGGAACTCATCAACCCTGTCATCACCATGCGCGAGGGCGAGCAGTGCGGGCGCGAAGGCTGCCTGTCGCTGCCGGGACGTCAGGCGGTCGTTACCCGCCCGCGTAAAGTCACCGTGCAGTACCAGAACCGCGACGGCGTGCATTGCGAAAAGACGGTCGAAGGGCTGTTCGCGCGCGCGGTCTGCCACGAGCTGGATCACCTGGACGGCAAGCTGTACATCGACGTGATGGATCGCGAACTGACGCCGGAGGAAATCGAAGGGCATATCCCGGAGGACGACAACCAGTGAGAATCGTGTTTATGGGTACGCCGGATTTTGCCGTGCCGTCCCTCAAAGCCTTGGTGGAGGGTGGATATTCGGTCGTCGGCGTGGTCACGCAGCCTGACCGCCCCAAGGGGCGCGGCAAGAAGCTCGCCATGTCCCCCGTGAAGGAGTACGCCGTAGCGCAGGGCATCCCTGTCCTCCAGCCGGAGCGCATCAGCCGGGATGGGTATGAGGATCTGCTGAATCTTCACCCCGATTTGTGCGTCACGGCGGCGTTCGGGCAGATTCTTTCGCAGAAAATCCTCGATATTCCGCCGCTGGGGACGATTAACGTCCATGCGTCGCTCCTGCCCAAGCACCGCGGCTCTGCGCCGATTGCGTGGGCAATGGTGCAGGGCGACAAGACCACCGGGGTGACCACTATGATGACCGCGCGCGGCATCGACAACGGCGATATGCTCCTCAAAGCTGAAACGCCGATTGACCCCGCCGAAACGTGCGGCGAACTGACGGCGCACCTGAGCGAAATCGGCGCGAAGCTGCTGATTGAGACGCTTAAAGCCCTCGAAAATGGGACGCTTGAGCGCATTCCGCAGGATGAAAGCCAAATGACCTACGACCCCAAGCTCGAAAAGGACATGGGCGTTATCGACTGGACGCAGGACGCGGCGGACATTGTGCATCGGATTCACGGCCTGAACCCGTGGCCCGGCTGCACAAGTGCTGCCCCCGGCGGAACGTGGAAGCTCCTGCGCGCCGAAGTTGCGGACATGAGCGGTCAGCCCGGCGAAGTCCTTGCGGCGGATGGCAAGGAAGGGTTGATTGTCGCAGCGGGGAAGAATGCTGTGCGCGTCCGCCAGCTGCAAGTGCCCGGCGGAAAGCCGATGGATGCACGGGATTATCTGCGCGGTCACGCAATGGCCGCTGGAACAATGTTGAAAGAGGATACGGAAAATGAGTGACGAGAATCGACAGGGCAGCGGCAATTTCCGCGCAAACAACGGCGGACAGAAGCGTCCCGCGGGTGGCAATCGCATGAGCGGAAACCGTACTGGCAGCAAAAATTTCGGCGGCAAGAAGCCGTTCAGCGGAGAGAAGCGCTCCTTCGGTGGCAGCAAACCTGCGTTTGGTGGGGAAAAACGCTCCTTTGGTGGGGACAAGCCTGCGTATAACGGTGAAAAACGCTCCTTTGGTGGAAATAAGCCCGCATACAACGGCGAAAAGCGTTCCTTTGGTGGCGACAAGCCCGCGTACAATGGCGAGAAACGCGCCTTCGGTGGGGACAAGCCTGCGTATAATGGCGAAAAGCGCGCCTTCCGTGGGGACAAGCACAATGATGGCGACAAACGCCCGGCAAAATCGGGCTTCGGTGGGGAAAAACGCCCATATGGGGATAAAAAGCCGCCCTTTGGTGGAAAACCGGGATTCCGTTCCGGAGAAAAGCGCCCCTACGGTGGCGGCAATGGGGAACGCCGTCCCTATCCGGCAAAACCGGCTGCCCCGAAGGTGGAGGGCAGCGACGGTCTGCCCGCGCGCCGTCTCGCGCTCGAAGTCATCCGCGCGGTGACGGAGAACGACGCGTACGCCTCCCTCGTGCTGGACGAGAAGCTGAACAAGTGCACGCTGCCGCTGGTCGACCGCCGTCTGGCGGCGCGGCTGGTGTACGACACGCTGGAGCACCTGCTGACGCTCGACTACGCGCTCAATTCGCTGATGGCGAAGCCCGACACGGACATCAAGCTGCGCAACGTGCTGCGGCTGGGGGCGTGTCAGATTCTGCTGGAGGATCGCATCCCGGAGAGCGCAGCGTGCAACACGTCGGTCGCGCTGTGCAAGGAGCTGGGCATGGAGGGACTGGCAGGCGTGTGCAACGGCATTCTGCGCAACCTCGTGCGGCAGAAGGACGAAATCAAGTATCCGGACATGGAAACGGAGCCCGTCAAGGCGCTGTCCATTCGGTACAGCGTGCCGGAATGGCTCGTGGAGCGGTTGCTGGCTGACTGGGGCGAGGACGCGGAGAAGCTCATGGGCTTCCATCAGCCGAACGCCGCCATCACCATCCGCCCGAATCTGATGAAGATGGACGAAGCCGCTTTTGAGCAGTTCCTCAATAGCAAGGTCTGGGAAAAGGAAAAGGGGATGCTGCCCTTCTCGTGGCGCATCCGCAACATGGCGGAAATTGCGCATGACGCGGGCTTCGTCGGCGGCAAGTTCTCCATCCAGAGTGAAAGCAGCATGATGGTCTGCCTCGCCGCTGCGCCGAAGAACGGAATGCAGATTCTGGATGCCTGTGCCGCGCCGGGCGGCAAGAGCTGCCTGATGGCGGAAATGATGCAGGGCACGGGGCGCGTGCAGGCGTGGGAGCTGCATCCGCACCGGGCGGATTTGATTGCCGCGCAGGTGCAGCGTCTGGGGCTTGAAAACGTGCGCCCGATGACGCGCGACGCCCTCAAGCACCGCGAAGAGCTGGACGGCACGATGGACATTGTGCTGCTGGATGCGCCGTGTTCGGGGCTTGGCGTGATGAGCGAAAAGCCGGACGTGAAATACCGCGTGACGGCACAGAGCGTCGATGAGCTGGTGCAGCTGCAAAGCAATCTGCTGGACGCGGTCTGCCCGTATGTGAAAAAGGGCGGCACGCTGGTATACTCCACCTGCTCGGTGCTGAAGGACGAAAACGTGCGTCAGGCGGAGAAGTTCCTCGCGCGTCACCCGGAATTTGAGCTGCTGCCGCTGCCGGAGACGATTCCGGCTTCCGTGCGGCAGTACGAAACGACCGGCTTGCAGCTCCTGCCGCAGCGCGACGGCATCGAGGGCTTCTATATGTGCCGGATGCGGAGGAAAAAGGCATGACCGAACTGACAGGCATGACGCCGCAGGAGCTGTCCGACTGGTGCAAGGCGCAGGGAATGCCCGCTTTTCGCGGCAAGCAGATTTTCCGCTGGATTCATCAGGGCGCGGATTTTGACGCGATGACGAATCTGCCGGCGGCAATGCGCGCGCAGCTGAAGGAAATCGCTGTGGCGCAGCCGGTCAGCATCATTGACGAGCGGAAAAGTCAGATTGACGATACGGTGAAATTCCTCTTTGGTTTGAAGGACGGCAACTGCGTCGAGGGTGTGCTGATGCACTACCACCACGGCTATACGCTGTGCATCTCGACGCAGGTCGGCTGCCGCATGGGGTGCAAGTTCTGCGCCAGCACGCTGGAAGGGTGCGTCCGCTCGCTGACGGCGGGGGAAATGCTGGGCGAAGTGCTGGCGGCGAACCGGTATCTGGACGGCAAAGACCGCGTCCACAACATCGTGCTGATGGGCAGCGGCGAACCGCTGGACAACTACGACAACGTCTGCCGATTCCTGCGCCTGCTGCGCGAGGAGGACGGCGTGAATATCGGCTTGCGCAATGTGAGCCTCTCCACCTGCGGGCTGGTGCCGAAGATGTACCAGTTCGCGGAGGAGAACCTGCCGGTGACGCTGTCGGTGTCGCTCCATGCGCCGAACGACGAGATTCGCCGCCAGACCATGCCCGTCGCCAACGCCTACCCGATGGACGAGCTGCTTGCTGCTTGCCGGAATTACATCGACAAGACCGGGCGGCGCGTCATCTTCGAGTACGCACTGGTGGGCGGCGTAAACTGCGAGGAAAAGCACGCGATTGAACTGGCGAGCCGGCTGCGCGGAATGCAGTGCCATGTCAACCTGATTCCGCTCAACGCCGTGGAAGAGCGCCACTTGAAGGGCGTGAACGAACAGACCGTGCAGCGCTTCCTGCACAAGCTGGAGGAGCTGCACATTTCCGCGACCCGCCGCCGCGAAATGGGCGACGACATTGAGGGCGCGTGCGGCCAGCTGCGCCGCAAGACACTTACTACTCTACACGATCCGCAGGGAGAAGAAGCATGAGCCGCAAAATCCGTTTCAGCAAGGAGAGCCAGAGCTCACTGAATGATTTCTTCGTTCACCGCAGTCCGGAACAGCCGAAGTCCAAGGCGGAAGAGAATCTGCCCGCCGGGATTCTCAGCGCCTTCCGCACGGACGTGGGCAAAGTGCGCGCAAACAATCAGGATGCGCCTATTGTGTCGGAGAAGCTGCGCCTGTACGGGGTGGCGGACGGCATGGGCGGCCACAAGGGCGGCGAAGTAGCGTCCACCAGTGCGCGCGACGATCTGCTGCGGGAGTTGGAAGGGAAAACGCCCTCGGTCGCGGCGCTCTCCGGCGCGATTGAGGAGGTCAACCGCCAAATCTACCATCAGCAGGAGCATGACGACGCCCTGACTGGCATGGGCACGACGCTCTCCGTCCTCTGGATGAGCGACAATTTCGTATACATCGGTCATGTGGGGGACAGCCGTGTGTATCTGCTGCGCGACGGCGAGTTCAAGCAGATGACGCTTGACCACTCTCTGGTGGAGCAGCTGGTGCGCGAAGGCGTGCTGACGGAGGAAGAGGCGCAGAATCACCCGATGCGCAACATCATCACCCGCGCGATTGGCACGGATGAATCGGTGGAGGTGGACGTGGTGGTGGAGGAGCGCCGCAAGGGCGACCTGTGGCTTGCCTGCTCCGACGGTCTGCACGGCTTGGTGGATGACCGCCAAATGCGCGATGCGCTGCGCCAGTATGCGCCGGAAAAGGCGGCGGATGTGCTGCTCAAAGCCGCACTGGATGCGGGCGGACGCGACAACGTGACGCTCGTCATCGTGCATGACGGGGAGGAACCGGCATGAATGCGCTGATTCAGCCTGGCCGCATCCTCGCCGGCCGCTACCGCATTGATCAGCAGATCGGCGTGGGCGGCATGGCGGTGGTTTACCGCGCGACCGACCTCAATACACAGCATTTCGTCGCCGTCAAAGTTCTTAAACTGGAGTACAATCAGGATGCGGAGTACGTCGCGCGCTTTCAGCGGGAGGCGGAAGCCGCGTCGAAAATGACGCACCACAACATCGTCAACCTGCTGGATGTCGGCATGGATTCCAGTGGCAACCGCTACCTCATCATGGAGTACGTCGAGGGGCAGACGCTCAAGGACGTCATCCGCGAAAAAGGGCGGCTGAGCGAAATATCGGCAGTGCAGATTACCATCCGTATTCTCTCTGCGCTGCAGCACGCGCATTCCAACGGCATCATCCACCGTGACATTAAGCCGCAGAATATCCTCATGCAGTCCGACGGACATGTGAAGGTGGCGGATTTCGGCATCGCGCGCATGGCAAACAAGAATACGCTTGCCAAGGGCGATTCCGTCATGGGGTCGGTACACTACTTCAGCCCCGAACAGGCGTCAGGCAAGGAAGCAGGGGTCACGAGCGACATTTACAGCGTCGGCGTGACGCTCTACGAGATGCTCACCGGGCGTGTGCCGTTTGACAGCAATAACCCCGTCGCCATTGCGATGCAGCACATCCACAATACGCCTGTGCCGATTCAGCAGTATGCGCCGGAAACGTCGGATGCGGTGTGCCATGTCTGCATGAAGGCAATGGACAAAAATCCGGCGTACCGCTATCAGTCCGCGTGGGATATGGCGAGGGATCTTCGCCACGCCATCAGCGGGCAGGTGGGAGAGATGGAGCCGCGCATCGTTGATGGCAGGCTTCCGGGGGACGGCGAGAGCGGCGGAATGCAGCCTGTACGCCGCCAGCCCAGCAGACGCATGGTGCGTAAAAAGCACCCCGCCAGCTGGTGGGTGATTACACTGCTGATGTCACTGGTTGTCTGCTACGGGCTGTTCGTCGGCACGAAGGCGATTTACGAGCGCGTGGTCAACAGCGCAGTGGTTGACGAGTACATTGGCATGGATGTCTCAGCGGCGCAGCGGCAGATTCAGCGCGCCGGACTGCGCCCGGAAATCATGGAAATCAATCACCCGACCATCAAGGCGGGTAAGGTCATCCTGCAAGCGCCGCAGGAGGGGACGACCCTGCGCAAGAATGACGTGGTGGTGCTGACCGTATCGAAGGGTCCATCCACCCAGACCGTGCCGAAAATTACGAATTTGACCGTCTCGGACGCAATTACGACGCTGTCTCCCTATGGGCTGACGCTGACGATTGTCGAATATGTGGTCAGCGCGACGGTTCCGGCGGGGCGCATCATCAGCCAAAGCCCGGAAGAAGGCAGCGTGTGCATGTCGGGCGACGCGGTGAATGTGTCGGTGTCCGGCGGGATGGCGGTTGTGCCGAATGTGTACGGGCGGCATCTGGCGGATGCGCAGGAGCTGATTGCGGCATCGGGATTGTCGCTGAACCAGAACATCACTTTCTTGGAGACGGATGACACGACGATGCACGGGCTGGTTGCCCAGCAGTCGCCGTCGGGCGGCAGCGAGGTGATTGCCTCCGCGAAAGTGTCGCTGACGCTCTACCGCGTACCGTCGATGATGGCGCGGGCGAAGGTGCTTTTGTCCCTGCCGCAGACGGAAAGCATGATGCACGTCCGTGTGACGCTGGTGGAAAGCGGCGTGGAGTACACGGCGTACGAGGGGGATTTCCCCGCCAACGCCAGCCGTGAGCCGGAGGTTGAGCTGTGCGGCAATGAGCCGGGCATGTACACCTACCGCGTCTATTGCGACGGTGAATTTGCCTATCAGCAGCAGGTGAATATGGAATGAGAGAACCAGAAATGACGCAGGAATTGCAGGCGGAACTGCATCAGGGGGTGCTTGTGCGCTTCTTCGGCGGCTTTTATGTCGCAGCGGACGCGGACGGGCAGGAGTACACGCTCCGCTGCCCGAAAAAATTCCGCCATCAGCGCCTGTCGCCCCTTGTGGGGGATGCGGTGCGCTTTACGCCGGGGCAGGGCGAAGAGGAAGGCTGGCTGGTGGAAATTCTGCCGCGCAAGACCGAGTGCATCCGCCCGCCTGTGGCAAATGTGACGCTGCTGCTTGTGAGCATCTGCCCGTCGCCTGAACCGGATCTGCTGCTGGTAGATCGTCTGCTGGCGCGCGCGAAGAAGCAGGGCATGAAAACGGCGCTCATCGTCGGCAAATGTGACCTTGACGGCGGCAAACTACTAGCCCAAATGCAGGAGGAGTATCGCGGGGCGGACTGCCCGGTGCTGGGTGTCAGCGCGCGGAACAAGGAAGGGCTGGATAGCGTTCGGGCGCTGATGCGCGGGGCGGACTGCTGCTGTCTGGCGGGGCAGAGCGGCGTGGGCAAATCGACGCTGCTGAACGCGCTGCTTGACTTGCAGCTGGAGACGGGTGAAATCAGCGAGAAAATCCAGCGCGGCAAGAACACAACGCGCTATGCGCAGCTGCTGATTCATGACGGCATCCGTGTGCTGGATACGGCGGGCTTCAGCCTGCTGGAAACAGAGAAGGGCATGGAGCCGGAAAAATTGCAGGAATTGTACCCGGAATTTCAGCCGTACATCGGGCAGTGCCGCTTCCAGCCCTGCCTGCATGACCGCGAACCCGGCTGTGCCGTCACGCAGGCGGTGCAGGCGGGGAAAATCGACGGGAATCGGGTCGAACGCTATCGGGAACTGCTGGCGGATGTCAGGCTGGCGTGGAAGAATCGGTATCAGTGACATAAAAGCAAACGAAATCACCCCGGCGTGTGACCAAAGCGGTTCACATGCCGGGGTGAGTTTCTATTCGATTAGCCGATGCCATCCCGCTCGAACTATTTCCATTTTGGAAACAGTTGCGGCAGGGGCGGAGCGCCTTTTGCGGAATTGCCCGTGGGTATTTCCATTTTGGAAACAACCACTCCCGCGCCGCTCACTTCCGCCTGAGTTTCGCCACAAAGAACCCCTCAAACCTTTCATCCGGTCTGACGCACACGACCCCATCCACCTTTGTCGGCAGCAGCGGCACGTCAGTCAAGAACGGGTGTTCAATCGGCACAACCTCACAGATGCCCATGCTCACTGCGCTCTGCACGATGTCCTCATTTTCCATTTGCAGCACCGAGCACGTCGAGTAGACCATTTCGTGCTTCTTCGGCAGCAGGGACAGCGCCTTTTGCAGCAGCACTTTCTGCGTTTTTGTGGTCTTTGCCAGCCAGTCCGCCGTCATCCGCCGCTGCGGTTCGCCGTCTTCAAGCAGCAGCGTGCCGCTTCCGGAACAGGGTGCGTCCAGCAGAATCTTGTCGAACTTGAACAGGCTGTCCAGCAGGCGCGCGTCCTGCCGCATGATGTTCACGGCGCGCGCACCCTGCCGCGTCAGGTTGAATTGCAGGCGGTCGGCGCGAATCGCGTTTTTCTCGCAGGCGGTGATGAGCGCCTTGCCGCCGGACAGCGCCGCCATCTGCGTCGTTTTGCCGCCGGGGGCAGCCGCCATATCCAGCACGGTTTCGCCTGCTTTCGGCGCAAGCACCAGCGCGGGCAGCATCGAGGAAAGCGATTGCAGGTAAATCGCGCCCGCGTCGTAGCAGGGCAGGGCGCACAGCTGCTCTTCATTGCCGTCCGGCAGCAGGAACGCATCGTCATACCACGCAATCGGCTCGGTGGCAATGCCAGCATCCGCGATTTCGCGCAGAACCGCCTCCCGGTCGCCTTTGAGCGGATTGACGCGGAACGTCGTGCGCTTGCGGACATAGCCCGCTTCAATCTCCCGCGCAAGCTCCGCGCCGTATTGTGCTTCCAGCCGCTCATGCAGCAGCGGCGGTACTTCGGGTATCATAGGCTTCTCCTTTGCCGTCAGGACACCGGACGTTCCCGGCTCATGCGGCGCTTGACTTTGATGGGCGCGAACAGCGGCTTTTTGCCGTGCTTCTTCGCTTTGTTTTTTTTCATGCGGATGCACCTCCTGCGGATAGCTTATCCGCATTTTGCAGCCGTCATTCAGCGCATCTGGTGGATTTTCGCGATGTCCTCGCCGGGATTTGCGCTCTTAAACAGCGCTGTGCCCATGACCGCAGCGTCCAGCCCGCACTCGTGCAGCAGGGGCAGATTGCTAAGCGACACGCCGCCGTCCACCTCGGTCAGCCCGGTGTAGCCGATGGCGCGGAGCTGGCGGAGTTTGTCCAGCACGATGGGGTTGAATTTCTGCCCGCCGAAGCCGGGCTCGACCGACATCAGCAGCACCATGTCGCACAGGGGCAGCAGGGGGATGATAGCGTCCACCGGCGTGTTGGGCTTGATGGACACCGCCGTCTTGACGCCCTGCGCGCGGATGCAGCGGAGAATTTCGGCGCGGTCGGCGGCGATTTCCTCATGAATCGTGATGGAGGACGCGCCTGCCCGGCAGAAGGCTTCGACGTATTTTTCGGGCTGGTCGAGCATGAGGTGCACATCCAGCGGGATGGTGAAGCGCTCATGGAGCGCTCTCACAACGCTGGGGCTGAAGCTGAGGTTCGGCACGAAATGCCCGTCCATGACGTCTACATGAATCCAGTCTGCGCCCGCGGCAATCATGCGGGCAGCGGCGGATTCGAGGTTGAGAACATCGGCAGCGAGGATGGAAGGGGATACAATCATGGCTTGACCCTCCGAGTAGTCGATTGGATTCAGTTCATCATGCAAAATGCGCATCCTTGAGTATCTTTAGCGCCGCGGGGGCAATCGGGTCAGGAATCGCGGCAGGGCGGGCGAGGAAGTAACCTTGCAGCAAATCAACGCCTAAGCGCAGGACAGTGCGCAGTTCGGCTTCGTTTTCAATGCCCTCCGCGACGACCTGCATCTGGCGCGCATGGGCGTAGGTGACGACGTCCGTGACGACCTGCTGCTTGTCGATGTTGGAGTCAATGCCGCGGATGATGGCAATATCCACCTTGATGTAGTGCGGGGCGAGCAGAAGCAGGTTGTTGCTGTTGCTGTACCCGCTGCCGTAATCATCCAGCGCAAAGACCGCGGTTCCGCCCAGCTGACGGCGCTTGATGGCAAGCACCTCCGGCATCGTTTCTTCTTCCTCGGTGATTTCGATGACCATTTTTTTCAGCATCGGGGCAAACTGACGGCGAAAATCCGCAAAATCAGCATCTGTCAGCGAAACGTTTGCAATGGAGTTGATGAACAGCTTCGCGTCGGGGGAGAGCTTGCCGCACGAGACAAGGCGCTCGAACGTCTGCGTGCCCTTGAAGAGGGTCAAATGCTCAATGTCGTACAGCCGATTCTCCTCGTGCGCCAGCTTCATGATGGTTTCGGGGGAACGCAGCAGCGGCATGTTGACGCGCATCAGTGCCTCGTAAGCCACCACATGCCCGTCGCGCGCGGAGAACAGCGGCTGGAAGTGATAGAACACGCTGCTGTTCTCCAGCAGTGCGGTGAACTCCTGCCGCAACTGCGCGTAGTAGGCTTCGCGGTTGTATGCGCCAATGTCAAATTCGCGGATTTCGCCCTTGCGCTGCCGCTTCACCTGATAGAGCGCAAAATCGGCATAGCGTTTGAGGGTCGCGAAATCACGGCTGTCATCCGGATACCACGCCACGCCGCCGGAAATGGCAATGTGCATCGTGTCGCCGGAAGGCAGCACGGCGGTGTAGGTGGACATGGCTTCCTGCAGGTGCGTCAAATCCGCCCGGAGCGCATCGCGGGATTCATAGCCGTGCAGCAGGACAACAAATTCGTCGCCCGAAAGCCGCGAACAGACCGCGTTCGCCGGGATATTCTCTGCAAGGCATTGCCCGGTCAGGCGGATGTAGCGGTCGCCACAGTCGTGTCCGTAGGTGTCGTTGATGCGCTTCAGGTCGTCCAAATCGGTCATCAGCAGCGCAGCATGGCGCATCTTGTCCGGGTGCGCGAACATCTCCTGTACCTTCCGCATGAACGAGAAGCGGTTGTACAGCCCGGTCAGTACGTCGTAGTCGCGCTCGTGCTCAATGCGGCGGCGCTCCTGCATGGAGGTCGTTACATCCTCCACCAGACCGACCTGCGTCCCGCGTTCTTCGCCGGAACGCAGGAGGATGTAGCGCACCGTGCCGCCCGAAGCGGGCAGGGCGTACACTTCGCCGCCGTATGCGCGGGTTACGTACTCGTGCGTCTGCTTCCAGCCGTTCAGGATGGCATCGAACCAATCCTTGTTCAGCGAATCCGGCGGTACGTCCGGCAGCGCCAAGAGGGAGAAGAAATTGTCCGTCACATACACGGTATCCACATCAGGCCGCTTCTCAAAGCCGCCGATTTCCACGCTCGCCAATTCCATAATGCGCTGGAATTTGACTGACGTGTCCAAAATCTCCTGTGAACGCTGGGTGAAGGCGGCGGAGAATTGGTCAAGCTCACAGATGCCCGTCGGGGAGAGCGTCGGCACTTGATACCGCTGATTCTGTGACGCGCTGATCTGCTTGGACAGGCGCGTAATCGGTTGTGCCAAACGCCGACTGACGATGAAGGAAGCAAAAACACCTGCCAGCAGTGTCAGTACGACGATAATCACCAGAATTTGCCGAACGCTGCCGGAAAAGCTGTACAGCTGCTTGACGGGCACAAGCCCAATCAGCAGCCAGTGCTCACCGGAGAACGGCGCGTTTCGGCTGTACAGCGCCAGCGGCTGTTCGCTGGCAAAGTAGCGTGTGCCGTCAATTGTCAGAAAGCCCTCACCGGATGCATCCTTTTGCAGCACCAGCGTGTTTCCCGCATGAATTGCTGCGTCGGGCGAAGAGCAGACGGCGATTTGCAGCGTCAGCGTATCCGCGGACAGGTCGTCCGTCGTCGAGCAGAGCAGGTAACTGCCGCTTCCCTCGTTCTGCAATTCATTGGTGGGCAGCTTGCCGCGCAGGTAGGGGTCTGACAAAAGCCCGATGCCGACCACGCCATACACCGTGCCATCGGGAAGTATCAGCGGCTGGGAGTAGGAAAACACGCTGCGCGGGTCATCAGGGAGGCAGAATGGAAAGCGCGTCCAGTGACCATAATCATCCGCCGAAAGCAGGGTGTCGGCGTTCCGCGCGGTTTGATAGGGAAGATAGAGAAAGTCAGATGCTTCACGCTGATATTCAAAGGCAGGCTGCCAAGCGCTGGCGGTGTAAAGCCCTGTGGATTGCACAAGCGTTGCCGGGGCAAACTCCAGCGAAAGGTCAGCATTGCGGTCGGAATATGGACCATCCGGGTCGAGGTCGCGCACATAAATACCGGGGAAGCGCGTCCCGTCCACGCAGTCATCCAAATCGCGGCTGCAGAAAATAACATAGATGCCGCTGAGTTTTTTTGCGCGCATTTCGAACACCAGCTCCGACGAAATGGCGCGCAGAAGCGGCTCGGATGCGGCACTGCCGGAATCCAGCGTATCCAGCGAAATCGTACCGTCCGCCAAGAGCGCTTCGGTCTGACTGTTGATGTAGGTGGACAGCGCGGTCAGCTCCTGCGAAGAAACCAGAAAATTCTGCAAATATCCGCTGCGATTTTCCACCTGTTCGCACAGAACTTCCTCCGCATTGTCATCCAGCTGCGACGGCACTTGTCCGACGACAATTGTGCCGATGAGCAGGGTCAATTCAATCACCAGCACGAGCAGCAGAGAAAAGAAGATGGTGAAAAAGACAGAATGCATTTTGCGGCTCTGCGGCGCGGGAACCATGACACTTTCACCTCCTTTTTAGCGTGTGTTTCTAAATTCGCCCGGCAGCATTTTCGGCATCTTTTCTTGCACTTCTGCGTCTTCAAACCTCGATTTACCGCCAGTAAACCTTCGGTTTTCATCCTTGAATTGCAAGAAAATCTGCTCGAAACTGCACCGGTCTCATTTTAGAAACACACGCTAGCGGCAATCAGGGCGATTTGATTATTCGTAGGCTTGCAGCTTCGTCAGCGTCTCCTGATACCAGCTGTCAAAGCATTCGTCCGTGAGAAACTCCGCTTCAGCTTCCTCGGCGCTCATCCCCGCGGCGATTCGCTCGACGACGATGGCACGGTCTGCCGCGGCTTTGTCGCTCAATGCGTATTCCAGCACTTTGCGCGCCGCTTGACAGCCCTCAAACGCCAGCGGTGTGTACAGGCGATTCTCATTGATCGTCGCGACCGCGCCCGTCAGCACCTGCTCGACGACGGGGGAGAGCGTCAGTCCGGCGGCCTTGATGGTATCCATGTTGTTTGCCGCCTTTGTCACCGGCATGTAGCCCGAACCAACGGAGAAGCTGATGTCGTTTTCCGGCAGGGTGAACCACTTGAGGAACTCCACGCTCGCGCGCACTTTCGCTTCATCGGCCGCCGTGACGACCATGCCGGCGCCCTGCTGGACAGCAAACGATTCGCCATCCGCAAACTTCGGGCAGGGGAGCACTTTCAGCGTGATGTCATGGCTTTCGGTGTCGCTGGTTATGACACGGGAGGGGAAGAACGTGCCGCTGGAGGATGAACCGACGTAGCACAGCAGGTTGCCCGTCTTGATATCGTCGCTGCGGAAGCGCCCGGCAGCGCTGAAATAGCCCTTGATGAATGGAACGTAGTAGCTGTCCCAGAGCTTGCGGATGATATCGCGGTCGAAATGCAGCGTAAGACGCCCATCGCCATCCACCTCGAAGATGGTGCAGCCCAGCTCCTGCGCGCCGATGAGCAGATAATTCGCCATTGCGTCGCGCCCGAAGAGGGCCTTGCCGTCATCAGGCGTGGCGGTCTGCGCGTCTGTCCAGTTGTAGTAGCGCTCGGCGACGGCAAGCAGACCCTCGATGGTGAGCATCTCGCTTTCCTGCGTGCCGGTCGCCTCGGCGAAAGGCTGCCAGTCCGTTTCATTCAGGAAAAGCAGTTCGGTAGACTTGGCAACCGGGAAGATTTTGATGCTCCCAGTCTGTCCGAAGTCGCCTTCGGTGAGATAATTATCGACATATGCGGCGCGTTCGTCCGCTGTCAGATAGCTGCTGACATCAACGACCAGCCCCAGCTTGTCCAGTGCGTAGGCGGTGTCGGCGTAGGCGGAGAAGATGTTCGGCATCGCTGCCGCGCCGACTTTTCCCTCGGCGGACTGCATGACGCTGGCTTCCAGCTCGTTCACGCTGCCTTGGCTGTACGCCTCAACAACGATGCCCTTTTCCTTGCCGACCGTTTCGTTGAAGGTTTTGACGAGCGCGTTGAAACTATCTAACAATGTACCGTTGTAGTATGTCCAGACCGTAATGCTGATGGGCTGCGGTGCAGCGCTATCCGATGAACATCCCGTGCAGAGCAGCAGGACGATGATGCAGAGCAAAGCCAACAGGTATTTCAAATTCTTTTTCATCATGTGAAAAACTCCTCTCGCCGGCGAATTCCGACGGGAATCAGTATAGCGCGTTTTCGCAGGAAATGCAAGGCTTTGCACGTCTAAGCAGGCGGATTTTCGGAAAAACGTACATTATAAATGATAAATGAAAAAATGCGCCGGAGAAAAGTCCTTCGGCGCAGGGTGATTGCATCAACCTTTTATTCTGCTGATGAGACGCTCCGTGACGATCCGCATGTCCTCCGTCGTGCCAATCGTTACGCGCAGATACGACCGCAGGTGCGGCGTGCTAAAGTGGCGGACAAGGATGCCGTCGTCGCGCAGAAGCTGCTGAATCGGCGCGGCGTCATTTTCCGATGCCTTAACGAAGAGGAAGTTTGTGCGGCTCTTGAGGACGGGAATGCCCGCGTCCGCTAATGCTTGGCGGCAGATATCGCGGTCATGGCTGATGGTGGCGACGATGCGCGCAGTGTATGCCGTGTCCAGCTCGGCTTCGCGCGCGGCGGCTTGTGCCAAACGGTCAACCGGGTAGCTGTTGAAGCTGTCGCGGATGCGCTTCATGGCAGCCATCAGGCGCGGATGCCCCAGCGCATAGCCGACGCGCATTCCCGCCAAGGCGTGACTCTTGCTGAACGTGCGGGTAATTATTACGTTGTCAAATTCGCGCAGGAGCGGTACGGCGACTTCCTCCGCGAATGCCGCGTACGCCTCGTCGATCAGCAGCACTTCGCCGCAGTCGCGCGTGTACGCCGCCAAATCCCGCAGCACATCCAGCGGGAGCGCTATGCCGGTCGGGCCGTTCGGGTTCGCCAAGGCAATGGGGCAGGCAAGGCGCAGACCATCCACATCCACCGAAAAATCGGGCTTCATCGGCACAGAAGCGACTTTTGCGCCGTACAAATTCGCATAAACCGGGTAAAACGAGTACGTCACCGCCGGAATGGCGACGGTTTTGCCCGCGAAAAACGCCGCAAACGCAAACGCCAGCACTTCGTCTGAGCCGTTGCCGCAGAACACCCAGTCCGCCGGAACCCCCTCGACGGCACTGATGGCTTCGCGCAGGGCAGTCGCATCCATGTCCGGGTACAGGCGCAGGGACGCGGCATCGAACGAGCGCAGCACCTCAGCCACGCGCGGCGACGGCGGATACGGATTCTCGTTCGTGTTGAGCTTGATAAACTTGCGGTTTTTCGGCTGCTCACCTGCAACGTAGGGAGTCAGGCGCAGCGCTAATTCGCTCTCATACATACTCATGTCCTCCTGACCGGCACGCCCTCGCGCGCCAGATATTCCTTCAAGTCGCTGATTTTCAGGATGCCGAAGTGGAACAGCGTCGCGGCGAGGGCGGCATCAGCGTGCCCGACGGTCAACGCGTCACGGAAGTGCTCCATCTTGCCCGCGCCGCCGCTGGCAATCACCGGTACGCCGACTTCATCCGCAATAGCGCGCGTCACATCCAGTGCGAAACCGTTGCCCACGCCGTCGCAGTCCATGCTCGTCAGCAGAATTTCACCCGCGCCGCGTTTCACGCCTTCTGCCGCCCATTCCAGTGCGTCCAGCCCTGTGTTCTCGCGCCCGCCGCGGACGTACACGTCCCAGCCGCCGCCAGCGCGCGATTTTACATCCATTGCCAGCACGATGCACTGACTGCCGAACCGCAGCGCACTCTCGGTGATGAAATCCGGGTTGCGCACGGCGGGCGAGTTGATGCTCACCTTGTCCGCGCCCAGCCGCAGCAGCGCGCGAATCTGGTCGATGTCGCTGATGCCGCCGCCGACTGTGAATGGGATGAACACCTGCTCCGCCACACGCGACACCACGTCCAGCATCGTGCCGCGCTTCTCGTAGGATGCGTTGATGTCCAGCAGTACCAGTTCGTCCGCGCCTGCCTCATTGTAGCGCACCGCGGCTTCCACCGGGTCGCCCGCGTCGCGGATATCCACGAAGTTCACGCCCTTGACCACCCGACCGTCGCGGATGTCCAGACAGGGGATGATTCGCTTGGTCAGCATGATTTGTCCCCCTTCCACTGCGCAAATCGCCGGAGCATATTCAGCCCGACTTCACCTGATTTTTCCGGGTGAAACTGCGTTGCCATCACGTTTCCGCGCTGTATGGCGGCGGTGAAAGTCTGCCCGTAAGTGCAGGTGGCAGTCGTCCATTCCGGCGACACATCCGCCATACAGTAGCTGTGGACGAAATAGACAAACGGCGACTGTCCGCCGTCAAAGAGGACGCACGGGCGTGTGTCGAGCGTATTCCACCCCATATGGGGGATTTTTAGCCCCGCGTCGCGGAATTTCGTGATGGTGCCGGGGAACAGCCCCAGACCATCGTAGAAGCCATTTTCCTCGCTGTGCTGAAAGAGCATCTGCATTCCCAGACAAATGCCGAGGATAGGTACGCCTGCATCGGCAGCGGAGAGAATGGCGCGGTCGAGATGGAGCGCACGGATGCGGGTCATGGCATCGGAAAACGCGCCGACGCCGGGGAGGATGATGTGGTCGGCGGTGGAAAGGGCGGAGGGGGTGTCGGTGATGAAGCAGGGGACGGCAAGGAATTCGAGCGCCTTTTGGACGCTGCGGAGATTGCCCATGCCGTAGTCGAGGATGGCAATCATGGGGGAAAACACCTCCTTGGGGGAAAAATTCGGAAGGGGGAAGGGGAAAAAAAGCAACACGCGGAAGAATTATGGTAGTGAAACCAACTCAATCGCGCGAAAGGGGTCAAGGGGAAAATTTCCCCTTGCAGGGTCAAGGGACAGCGTCCCTTGTGGGGTTTGGGGCAACGCCCCAACTGTTTTTCGGGCGCTCAATTCAAAGAGACAGCCCACAAAGGCGCAGGCAGCGAAGCGTCCCTGCCAGTAACTTCGCGCTTCCTCAGAAGCGCCCCCAAGCTGCTCTTTCGACTATTGATGCTGTGTCGCGCCAGATGGGCGCGACCAAATGGCTGGTCTTTCAAGCATAGCTGCTTTTTTCTGAAAGCAGGGAATTTCGCCTCTGCGGAGGCGACCAAAGGGCATGAAAACAGACGAATGTCTGCGGTCGCCCTTTGGAAACCTTCGGGTCGCACCCATGTTTATTGGCTTTTACCGGGACAGAACCAAACAAATCAACACATTAGCGTATTAAAGCAAAAAGTTCTGGAAAAAGGCAGGGATTCCTCTCTGCCTTTCCAAATACCTCAGCGATACAGCACTTCGTGGCGCTTCGGGCCGTTGGAAACCATCTTAATCGGCACACCGCACGCATTCTCGATGAACTCCACATACTTCCGGCAGTTCTCCGGCAGCTCGTCATACGACTTCACGCCGCGGATGTCACATTTCCAGCCGGGCAGCTTCACATACACCGGCTTGCAGCGCATCAGCGTCGGGGTTGCCGGGAATTCCGTAATCTGCTTGCCGTCCACTTCATAGGCAACGCACACCGGAATCTCGTCCAGATAGCCCAGCACATCCAGATTCGTCAGCACAACCTGCGTCGCGCCCTGCACCATCACGCCGTAGCGCGTCGCCACCGCGTCGAACCAGCCGACATCGCGTGCACGGCCTGTCGTTGCGCCGAATTCGCCCGCGTCACCGCCGCGGCGGCGCAACTCGTCACCCGCCGCACCGTCCAGCTTGGAGACGAATGCACCCGCACCCACGCAGGACGAATACGCCTTCGTGACGCACACAATGTCCGTCATGTCGCGTGGAGAAACGCCCGCACCCACGCAGCCGTAGCCCGCCAGCGGCGAGGAAGACGTCGTGTAAGGATAAATGCCGTGGTCGGGATCGCGCAGAGAGCCAAGCTGACCTTCCAGCAGGATGGTCTTGCCCTCCTTGTTCGCCTGATAGAGGAAGTGCGTCGTGTCCGCGACCATCGGGCGAATCTTCTCCGCCAGCCCCTGCAGATACGGCACCAGCTCGTTCACATCAATCGGCGGCTGATGATACAGATGCTCCAGCAGCACATTCTTCTTCACCAGCGCGATTTCCAGCCGCTTGCGCAGCAGCTCCTCGTCGTACAGCTGGCAGACCTGAATGCCCACCTTCGCGTATTTATCGGAATAGAACGGCGCAATGCCGCTTTTGGTGGAGCCGAACGCACTCTTGCCCAGGCGCTCTTCCTCCAGCTTGTCAAATGCAATGTGATAGGGCATCATCACTTGGCAGCGGTCGGAAATCATCAGCTTGGGCATCGGCACGCCGCGGGACGTGAGAGATTCCAGCTCGCTCAGCAGCGCCTCGATGTTCAGCGCCACGCCCGGCCCGATGACGTTGACCACGTTTTGATGGAAAACGCCGGACGGCAGCAGATGCAGCGCAAATTTGCCGTATTCATTGATGATGGTGTGACCCGCATTCGCGCCGCCTTGGAAGCGGACAACCACGTCGCTTTCTTCCGCAAGCAGGTCGGTCACCTTGCCCTTGCCTTCGTCGCCCCAGTTAGCGCCTACAATGGTACGAACCATTTGGAACATCCTCCTTGAGCGGCAGACAGAAACCTCTGCCGCAATTTTCGGCATTACGTCTTATTATGCAGCATGTGTCAGCCGATGTCAAGCGAAAAACAAAAGAAAGCCGAGCAAAATGTTCTTTTCAACGAAATTCCGAATGTTCGGCTTTTGGTTTTCTCATCGGATTTTCATGACACGGCGGAAAAAGTATGCTATAATGATGAAAACTCGCTGTGCAAAGGGGGAAATGCAGTGGAGAATTTGATTCCGCGCTGGTATCGGGAACTGGAACTGTTTCGTGGCGTAAAGCCGCTGCTGGTGCTGGAAGGGTGCGTGATGGATCAGGTGCGCGTGCCGGTGACGGGTTCGGTGGCGGAGGATACGCTGCTGCCGCTGAGCGCGTTCCTGAATGCGTACCTGTCCGATGCCGGGTATGAGCAAGTAGTGTTCTATTCCAATCTGGTGGGGCTGATGAACCCGTATGCGCCGGAGATGCTGGATAATTTCGCGAAAACGAATCAGGCGGAAGTCGTCAGCGGGGCGATTCCGGCGGAGTTCAAGGGGAACGACGCGAATACCGCGCCGAACATCATCCGCCGCGCCATGATGCAGGGCAAGCACGCGACCGCCGTCGTGATGGAGATGGCGAGCCGCTATATCGTCACGCCTGACCGCCTCGACCAAATGGAGGTCAACAGCTTTAATCTCCTGCTGCAAGCGTCGCTGTCCGCCGCGACCGTCCGCACAGCGCAGGGAAAGCTGCCGAATCTGCTGATTTTGCTGGTCAACAAGCTCAACGACCTGCCCGCTTGGTTCTATCTGGACAACCCCGTTTGCAAGACGATTACGCTGGAAGCGCCCGATCGCGATGAGCGGATGCGGTTCCTGAGCGGCAGTGCGTGGCCGTCCTTCTTCGATGCGGCGGTGTACCGCACGGACATGCCCTATTATCAGCAGCATCCGGACGATTTGCGCAAGCTGCGGGAGAAGTTCGTTGGGCTGACCGAAGGCATGAGCTTCACCGAGCTTGATGCGCTCCGCCGTATGAGCCGCAGCCAGTGCGCGCCGATTCGCGACCTGTGCAGCATTGCGGATTTGTACAAGTACGGCATCCATGAAAATCCGTGGGCGAAACTGTCGATGGAGAGCCTCAAAACGGCGAAAACGGACTTCCAGAAGCGCATCAAGGGGCAGGACACGGCGCTTGAACGTTCGCTGGACGTCATCAAGCGCGCTGTGACGGGGCTGAACGGCGCGAATTCCTCCGGCACGGGCAAGCCCAAGGGCGTGCTGTTCTTCGCCGGGCCGACCGGCACGGGCAAGACCGAAACCGCCAAGGCACTCGCAGAAAAGATTTTCGGCGATGAATCCGCCTGCGTCCGCTTTGACATGAGCGAATACGGGCAGAGCCATTCCGACCAGAAGCTGCTTGGCGCACCGCCCGGCTATGTCGGCTACGAGGCGGGCGGGCAGCTGACCAATGCCGTCAAGAAGAACCCATTCTGCATTCTGCTGTTTGACGAAATCGAGAAGGCGCATCCGTCGATTTTCGACAAGTTCCTGCAAATTCTGGAGGATGGGCGATTGACCGACGGGCAGGGTCACACGGTCTATTTCTCTGAGACGATTATCATCTTTACCAGCAATCTGGGTATGTACGTCAAGGATGCCCTGGGGCAGCGGCACCAAAACGTGTCGTATGACATGACGTATGACGAGGTGACGCGCCGCCTGCGCGAAGCCATCGGGGACTACTTCAAGCTGGAGCTGGGGCGTCCCGAAATTCTCAACCGCATCGGCGAGAACATCGTCATCTTCGACTTCATCCGCCAGGAGGCAGGGCAGGCGATTCTCCGCGCGCAGGTGGACAAGCTCATCCGCCGCCTGAAGGAGCAGAAAAACCTGACGCTCGTCATCCCGGATACGAGCTACCAGCAGCTGTCCGACGCGGCGCTGGCGGATTTGACCAACGGCGGGCGAGGCATCGGCAATCAGGTGGAGGCGCTGCTGATCAACCCGCTTTCGCGCTACCTGTTTGACAGCGGCATTATCGAAAACGCGACGGTGACGGTGGATGCCTTCGAGACGGCTGCCCAGCCGCCCGCGCTCCGCTGCACCACAACCAAGGAGGAAAGCACATGACAGGCTATTCACCGCGCCGCCGCGGGTCAATACTCAGCGACATGGCGGATATTGCGCAGGACTTGTGGGCAAGCGTTCCCGAAACCGTTCCGGCGGAAAAACCGACCGCTGTTCGGGACAAACCGACCGCGCCCCACGCACCGCAAACCGCGCAGAATCCCGCAAAATCCGCCGATTCAGCACCCAAAGCCACCTATGCGGACGAAAAATCGCTGCCCTTTACCGAACTGTGGAAAGTGGCGGATGAACCCATCGACTGGACGGAAGTAGTGTCCTCCCCAATACCGACTGACGGTCTGGTTTCGGCGGAAAAGTGGGCACTCTACCGCCAATATGCCGACAAAGTGCTCTCTGGCGACACGGCGGCATACCTTGGCGTGCTGAAAGCCGTTGACCCGATGAGAGACCTTGCGCCCTACACGTCGTCTCTCTCCGTTGCGACGCGCGATGCGGACGTGATGCTGGCAACGTTTGCCGTGCGGGACGACCTGCTGGACAGCGACGGCGAACACTATTTGTGCGGCTTGTCGCTGCGGATCGCGCGGGACTTGTTCGCGACGCTGCCCGTGACGCACGTCATCGTGACCGCGACGCAGAAGGAGCAGCCCATCAAGCGCGTCGATTTCCCGCGCAGCGCCATGCAGAACGCGCGCTTCCAGTTTGTTGATCCGGTGGCGTTTGTGGGGCAGATGAAGGAAGCATGAGCAAGTATAATGCCCTCTGGGACTATGTGCGTTCTCAGTCTGCGCCGCAGCTGACGCTTTCCTTCGACGAAATTCAGCAGATTGCGGGCATTCCAATTGACCATTCCTTTCTGCAATATAAGAAGGAACTGACGGCATACGGCTGCAAGTCCAGAAAATCTCCATGAAGAAAAAAACGGTTTGCTTTGCCAAAACAGATTTCTGAACCCGCATTTCAGCCCGCTGGCGCAAGAAACGTCAGCGGGCTTTTTTCTCCCCAAATTCGCGAAAAAACAGCCCTCTGCTTCGACGCTTTTGCCCGCTTGATTGCCGTATTATGATTCCCTACGGCAAGGGAGGGGACAGGCATGACCGAAGTGCTGACACGGGAGAAAAAGGCGGCATGGACAGCGTGGCGGAGCGCATACAAAAGCGGCACGGGGCGGAAAATCCTGCGGCAGACGGGCAGAATCCTGCTGGGGGCTGCGCCGGGGTTCACACTCGCGTTCTCGGATATATGCGGCGTGTCGGCGGGGGCGTGGGCGGCGTACGGCATGGCGGCAGCATCTTGCGGGCAGGTGACGTACCCGGTGTCACTGGGCATCGCGGCGGCGTTTTTGATGCGGATGCTCTGGGGACTGACGACGCGCTGGGAGCTGCTCATCGGCGCGGTGCTGGTGCTGCTCTCGCCGCATGTGCTTAGGCAGAGAAACGGCGCGTTCCCGCTGATTGCGACGGGCTTGGCACTGCTGCCGGGGGCAATCAGCGGCGTGTGGCAGGGGTCGGCGGCGACGCTGCTCTTTGGCATCGGCACCATTCTGCTGGGAACGCTCTCCGCGCCGGTTATGCGCCGCGCGATAGAGAGCATCCGCGGCGGAAGAAGTTTCGAGACGCTTGAAAGCCGACTGTCGGTTGGGTATCTGCTGCTGATGCTCTTGTGCGGCTGCGCGCGGATGATGCTGCCGTATATAAACCTTGGCGTGACGGCGGCGGGGCTGATGACGATGGCGGCAGCGGTGTATCTGGGGGTGTGCCCCGGCTGCGTGATGGGGCTGATGGCAGGTGTGACGCTGGCTTTGCAGGGACTTCCGCTGAGCGTGACGGTCGCGCTGTCGCTGGGCGGTTTCCTCGCGGGCATGGGGCAGATGACCGGGCGGCGGATGGTGCCGTGCGTACTGTTTGCGCTGGGAACGGGCGGAATGCTGGCGTACACGGGAACAATCGCGTGGGGAGCCTTGGGCGCGGCGGCTGCTGCTCCGCTTATCATGGGTGTGCTGCCGCGGGAGGCAGACGAATTTCTCCGTCAGCAGACGCGGCGGTTTCATCCGCTGCCCGATGCGCCGGGGGATGCGTATGCTGCCTATGCCCTCCGCCGCTGGGAAAAGACGGTCGGCGATATGGCGCGCGCTGTGCCGTCGCCCGTGGGACTGGGCGAAAAGCGCACGCCGCAGTGGTGGGAAGAGCATCTGTGCGCCTCCTGCCCGGAGCGGGCGTTGTGCGGGTGCATGAACACAGAATTGGGACAGAGCCGCGCCGAATACATCTGGAAAGCGCACGAGGCGTCGGACGAGGTGTGGGCACAGCGGCTTGAATCACTTCGAGGACTGGGGTGCGCACGGCTATATCAGCTGATGGACAGCATGAATCTGCTGCGCGCTGAGAACGCGGACGAGCAGCGCATTATCCGGCGAGCGTGTCAGCAGCGGGACATGCTGGTGACGCATCTCACTGCGCTTTCGGGCAGCGCAAGGCATCTGGCGGCGCTGTCCAGCGGCGAAAGCTGGTGGGATGAGCAGTACGCGCGCAAGCTCCGCCACGCCTTGGCGGAGGAGGAAGCAATGGCGCGCCTGTCGTTCGTGCGGCAGGTGGATGGGCACTTGCAGGTCGCCTATGAACTGCACGGCGCAGGCAGCGCGGATGAGCAGGCGGCGCAGCTGTGCGGCATCACAAGCCGATGCCTTGGCAAGCCGATGACGATTGCCGAGCGCGAGCGGGCGCATGTCCGCCTGACGGAAATGCCGCTGATGATGGTGGAGGCGGGTGCGGCGAGCCGGTGCATCGCAGGCGCGGATATTTGCGGCGATACGTTTTCGCTGGGGCAGTTGCAGGACGGGCGATTCGTGGCGGCGCTGTCCGACGGCATGGGGCACGGGAATCAGGCGGCGCTGGAATCGCGTCAGGCGGTGGAGCTGCTGCGGATGTGTCTGGATGCCGGGTACGACCGCGCGCAGACGCTTACGGCGGTCAACGGCATGATGCTGCTGGCGGGGCAGGGGGAGCGGTTCACGACGGTGGATTTGTTCCTGCTGGACTTGTGGACGGGCAAGGCGTCGCTGGACAAGCTCGGCGCGGCGGGCAGCTACCTGATGCAGGCGGAAGGCTTGTCGCTGCTGGGCGGCGACGCGCTGCCGCTGGGGATACTGGAGAACGTCGAAAGCGGGGAGAAACTGATGCAGCTGCATCAGGGGGATACGCTGATTCTGCTCTCCGACGGCGTGGAGGATGCCTATGAAAATCGGCAGGCCATGGAAGAGACGATTCACGATGCCTTGACGCTCGAAACTGCGCAGGATGCCGCGAACGCGATTTTGACCGGTGCGCCCTCCGGCGACACCGCCCCTGCCGACGACCAGACTGTGCTGGTGCTGCGCTTGATTCGCGCGCGGGCGGATGCGAAGATTGAGGAAATGTATCAATAGCATGAAGTGCTTTCCCATAAATCGGCTGACAAACATAATGAACGAACATACTAAACCTGCTAACATGGGTGCGAACGAGAAGCAATCCAGAGAATGAAGAAAACGAAAGGCTTTACAATGCCGCATCAAATCAGTATAATAGACGCCGAAAGGATGATGCGGATGTGGAAGAAGAACCGCTGGATGCGTCCGGAACGGGTAATGGCGCTGGGATTTCTCGCGCTGATTCTGCTGGGCGGCGTGCTGCTGTCGCTGCCGTGCGCCGCGCAGAATGGACGAAGCATAGGATTGGGCAATGGTTTGTTTACGGCGACGAGCGCGGTCTGCGTGACGGGGCTTGTAGCCGTCGATACTGGAACGACTTTTTCGCTCTTTGGGCAGCTGACGCTGCTTTTGCTCATCCAGATTGGCGGTCTGGGCTTCATGGCGTTCGCGACGCTGACGATGATGCTGCTGGGACGAAAAATCGGTCTGCGCGACCGGATGCTCCTGCGCGAATCCATGAATACAAGCGGATTGTCGGGGCTGGTGCGCCTGACGCGCTGGTACTTGACGGCGGCGCTGGTCATCGAGGGCGGCGGCGCGGCACTGCTTGCAATTCGCTTCGTGCCGCTGCTGGGCTGGGGGAAGGGCGTGTACTTCAGCATCTTCCACGCCGTCAGCGCGTTCTGCAACGCGGGCTTTGACCTTTTCGGACATTTCTCCAGCCTGACCGCGTTTCAAAATGAACCGTTGGTGCTGCTGACCATCAGCGCGCTGATTGTGCTGGGCGGTACGGGGTTCGCCGTGCTGGGCGAGGTCACCCGTCAGCGCTTCCAGTGGCGAGAATTGTCGCTCCACAGCCGATTGGTGCTGGGCATGACGGGCGTGCTGCTTTTGATGGGGATGACGTTCTTCTGCCTGACCGAATGGCATAATCCGGCGACGCTTGGCGGCATTTCCGGCGCGGGAAATAAACTCGTAAACGCCCTCATGCAGTCCACAACGATGCGCACGGCAGGCTTCAACTCGGTTGACCTCGCGTCCATGCGGCAGTCCAGCAAGCTGATGAGCATCATCCTGATGTTCATCGGCGCGTCGCCCGCGTCCACTGGCGGCGGCGTGAAAACGACAACCGTCGCGGTGCTGGCGCTGACGGTCTGGTCGGTCATCCGCGGTGACGCGGACGTGCAGCTTGCGCGTCGCCGCGTTCCGCCGGGACTGATTCGCCGCGCGCTGGCGATTGTGAGCATCTCGCTGGCGATGGCGCTGGGCGGAACGATGCTGCTGACGCTGCTGGAAGGCGACGGCCAGCCGTTCCTCGACATGATGTTTGAGGCGTTCTCCGCGATGGCGACGGTCGGCGTATCCAGCGCCGGAACGCCAAACTTGTCGGCGGGCAGCAAAACCGTGCTGGCGCTGATGATGTTCTTCGGGCGTGTCGGCCCGCTGACGATGGCAAGCGCGCTGGCGAGCCGGCAGAATCGCAATGCGTCAAAGATTCGCTACCCGGAGGAAGAGATTACGATTGGGTGACAATTCAGACGCGAAAACGCACTTTTCGAGCAGAAATGCTGGAAAAATCGGGGATTTTTTGCTATACTGACGGTAATCCCGATGAAGAACGAAAGGAGCGAGAAATATGACGAAGAAGCCGATTACTCCTGTGCTGGCGATGCTGCTGACGCTGGTCGTCTTGGTGCACGCCGCAGTGCTGCTGGTGCAGCAGGAAACGGCGTGGTGGCTGGTGATGGACGCGGCGTGCGGCGTCATCAGCCTTGGCATGGGTGCAATGTGGCTGTTCTGCCGGAAGCGCGGCGGAAAGAAAACTCTGTGGAAAATCGTACTGGGTCTGATTGTCGTGCAGATGCTGACGACAGTTGCGCTGCAATTTGTCCCGATTGAGCAGAATCGGTATCAGCTGCTTTTCTGGGGATTCATGTCTGCCATCCAGTGCGCACTTGTGAACGACATGCGAGAAAATTCGCCAGCATCTGTGCCGCTGAGCATGAGCCATTCGATGATGCTCCTGACCAAAATCATATTCGGCCTGGAAACTGCTGTGCTGATTTTTGCCGTGGGGATGCTGATTTGCTATGGTGAAAGGAGCTTCTATCAGGCGATGGAACTGATGGGGCTGTGCGTGATGGTCATGGCTCAATCAATTCTGGGAATGAAGCAGAATGAAGCGGCGGAAGCCCTGAAGCGCAACGAGGACGTGGAAAATCAGCAGAAGTTGACGCAGGCGGGACACGAATGAGGGAAGTGTCATGCAGGAATGACCCATCAGGCGCATACACTGTCCTGCACGCCGTCCCCTCAATCAACACGCGGACGTTGTATGCAGTCGCGCTCAACTCAATCGCGAAAAGGGAGTCCAGAGGGGCGAAGACCCTTTGGTGGGGTCAAGGGGCAGAGCCCCTTGGGTTCCCCAATCAACACGCGGGCACAGCATGAAAGTGCGCTCAACCCAATCGCGCGAAAGGGTCAAGGGAGGAACTCCCTTGCGGGGTCAAGGGGCAGAGCCCCTTGGGTTCCTCAATCAACACGCGGGCGCTGTATGCAGTCGCGCTCAACTCAATCGCGAAAAGGGAGTCCAGAGGGTCGAAGACCCTTTGGCGGGCAGAGCCCTGCCGGAGTCCAGAGGCAGAGCCTCTGGCGCCTCCTTCAGAAAGGAATTGTTATGAAGAAACAGAAGCAGTCGTTTGTGGTGCTGGGCTTGGGGCGCTTCGGGTCGAGCGTGGCGAGGAGCTTGTGCGAATTGGGACATGAGGTGCTCGCGGTTGATCGAGACGAGAAGCTGGTAGAGGCCATCGCGCCCGACGTGACGCAGGCGGTTCAGGCGAATGCCGTGGATGAGGATGCGCTTGCGGAACTCGGCGTGCAGAACTTCGATGCCGCCATCGTCGCCATTGGCACGGATATCCGCGCCAGCATTCTCGCAACGGTTTTGCTCAAGGAAGCCGGCGTCCCCAAAATCCTCGCGAAGGCCGTCGATGACCTCCATGCCCGCGTCCTCTATAAGGTCGGCGCTGACCGCGTTATCTTCCCGGAGCGCGATATGGGGCAGCGCGTCGCCCGTTCACTCGTCGCGCCCAATATCCTCGACCTGATGGCGCTTTCCGACGACGACCAGATTGCCGAACTCACCCTCCCGACGGACTGGGCGGACAAAACCATCGTCGAACTCAACATCCGCCGGAACTTTGGGGTAAGCGTGCTGGGTATTCACCGCGGCGGCAAATTCCTTACTTCACCCGGCGCAGAAACAATGCTGATGGCGGGCGATGTGCTGCTGGTGATGGGCAAAAAGGAAGCGATTTCCGCTGTGCAATAAGGAGGAAGCAGGATGAAAACGCGCCCGGAAGTGGACTTTTCATCGCCCCTGTGTCAGCCGTACGAGGTGCGGCAAGGGGAACACGGCGTGCTGCTGATGCACGGGTTTGCGGGTTCGGCAGCGCATATGCGGCCGCTCGCGGAAGGACTTGTGCAGCAGGGCTTTGGTGTGCGCACCATCAACCTGCCCGGTCACGCGACAACGCTGGAGGATATGCGCCGCTGTTCGTGGCAGGATTGGCTGAACGCGGCGAAGGAAGCCTTCCGGGAAATGAAGGAGCAGTACCGCTTCGTCAGCGTGACCGGGCTGAGCATGGGCGGATGCCTGACGCTGATGATTGCCGAGCAGAGCGACCCGACTGCCATTGCGCCGATTTCCGCGCCGATGGGGGTGCAGAACCGCTGGTTTCCGCTGGCACGATTCGCCGCGCCGTTTTTGCCGGAAATCAGCTGGCAGGCGCGCAAGGACGACGCGCTCACTCCCGACTACGATTTGGGGTATACCGGATTTCCGACGAAAAGCGCGGTGGATTTGCGCCGCATTATCCACGAGGCCCGCAATAACCTCTGCGCTGTCACCTGCCCGGTGCTGTGCGTGCAGAGCAGCGGCGATCAGGTCATCACGCCTGACAGCGCGGATGTGATTCTGCAGGGGGTGCGAAGCAAAACGAAGGGCGTGCTGCGCTTGGAGAGCGTGCCGCATGTGTGTACCATCAGCCGGGAAGGCACGCGCATTGCACAGGCGCTGGGAACATTCTTCCGAGAAGCGGAAGAATCCGAGCGCACATAAGTGATACTATTTCCAGATTCAACTGCGCCATCTGCTTGCGCATTTCCATCTGGAAATAGTATGAAAAGCCGCTGGAAGTGCGAAAATGCACTTTACACAGCGGCTTTTTCTTTCGCCTCGATTTTACATAATCGCCGTTTGGAAGTTTACATTCCTCCGGTAGAATACATCTTGTTCAGAAGAACAAGACGAAGAACCAGGAGGAAAACAATCATGAAGAAGTTCCTTGCAATCCTCTACGCGCTGGTGCTGTGCCTGAGCTGCGCAACGGCCATGGCGGAGGGCGAAAGCCATCCGAAGTATGTGTTTATGTTCATCGGCGATGGCATGGGCAACCCGCAGGTGACTGCGACCCAGTACTATCTGGGCAGCATCGAAAACCCGGACAGCAAGTTCCCGGTTCCGGCGGATTTGTCCTTCACCAAGTTCCCGTACCTCGGTCTGGTGACCACCTACGACAGCTCTTCCTTCTGCCCGGATTCCGCTTCGACCGCTACGTCGATGGCTTCCGGCAAGAAGACGCTCTCCGGCGTTATCAATTATGATGAAATGCTGACCAACCCCTAATCCATGGCGGTGAGCCACATCATGAACAACAAGGCTGGCCTGTCCTACACCTCCTATGCGCATACCGGATTGCAGATTCCGGTGTACGCCTACGGTGTGGGCGCGGAAAAGTTCTCTGGCCTGTATGACAACACGGGCATCTTCACCCGCACGATGGATGCGATGGGGCTGACCGCGGACGCGGAACAATCACAGCAAAATCAAAAAGGGCAGGGGATGACACAATGCCATCTCCTGCTCTGCCCATATGGGGGAAAATGAAAATGGAAAAGACGAAGCGCCAACGGAAAAACAAGCAGAATTGGCTGATGTGCCTCGTCATGCTGATTTTCTGCGGCTTGCTCTGCCTGCTGCCAGATGGATGGCATCGTTCGTGACCGTCATCGTGCTGACGGTGCTGATTGACGTGCTGGTGGCGGGGTTCAGCCGCCGCTGCCTGACGGCGATTCTCGGCTCTGTCGCCGGGACGGTCGTCACCTGCCTGAGCGCGTGGGAGCTAACGATTTTGCTCAAGCTCGACGGCGGCGATTTGCCCTATGTTGTGCCGCTGCTGAGCCAATCCGCCATGCGGGTTGATACGCGCAGCCTGTATATCGGCATGATGTTCCTTGCTAATTCGGGCGCGCTGATGGATTTGTCGATGGACATCAGCGTGTCGATGGAGGAAGTGCACCGCCACAAGCCGGACATCAGCCGCCGAGCGCTGATGAAGTCGGGGCTGCTGGTCGGGCGGAGCGTGTTAGGCACAATGACGACGACCTTGATGCTGGCATATTCCGGCAATTATCTGTCGATGCTGATGTACTTCGCAGGGCAGGGAACGCCGCTGATGGACATCATCAACCTGAAATATGTCGCTTCGCAGCTGCTCAACACGCTTGTCGGGTCGTTCGGCTTGGCAGCGGCGGCACCGCTGACGGCGCTGATTGCCACGGGCATGTATCTGCAAAAGCCGAAACCGGCTGAATTACGCGCTGGGTAATACGCGCGTATACCGCACGTCCCGCACGGGTTCACCGCCGATTTTGTAATCGACCGCGTCATCCGTGCGCAGAAAGCCATGCTTGCGGTAGAAGCCGTCGGCGATTTCGTTGCCGTCAATCGCCCAGAGGTAAAACTTCTCATAGCCGTCCAGCTGCATCAGCCGGATGACTTCTTCCAACAGTTTGCCGCCGATGCCTTGACGCATCGTGTCCGGCAGCAGATAGAGCGATACAATCTCGCACCAGTCGCCGTAATCCTCGTCGCGCCCGCGGCCGTAGATGCAGCAGCCGACGGGCTTATCGTCGTCATAGACCATCAGCCCATACAGCTGCCCGCTGGACAGCCATGAGCGGATGGATGGCACCCAGTATTCATCGGGCAGACGATCCAGATAATGCTGGGCGATATGTCCCCGATAGGTTTTACGCCAGCTGGTAGCATAAATGTGGCTGATAAGCCCCGCCTGATCAGCGGTTGCGTCCCGAAAAGTCAGCATCGCCATGCACCTCCTTCAAATAAAACGGATGAATTGACGAATTTCCTGCCTTATTATCCCGCAAGAATGCAAAAAAGTCAAGGGGAACAGAGACGAAGCGTGTCGATCGCATAAAAAAGAGGCTGGATGCAAGCATCCAACCTCTTTGCTTTTCTTGACGATTGCAAGAAGGCGAAACGTAATTCCGAAGAATTACTTGATTTCGCATTCGCCGCCGACTTCCTTGAACTGGGCAGCCATCTTGTCGGCGTCTTCCTTGGACAGGCCTTCCTTGACGGTCTTCGGGCCAGCCGCAACGGCTTCGACGAAGTCCTTGGCTTCCTTCAGGCCCAGACCGCACACTTCGCGGACGAGCTTCAGAACCTTCAGCTTCGCAGCGGCGTCGAAGGACTTCAGCACCACGTCGAACTCGGTCTTTTCTTCCGCAGCGGGAGCAGCGGCGCCAGCAGCGGGGCCAGCAACAACAGCGGTCGCAGCAGCGGACACGCCGAACTTTTCTTCCATAGCCTTGACCAGATCGGCCAGTTCCAGCACCGTCATGGACTCGACGGCAGCAATGATCTCCTCATGAGTCATGTTGATTCAGCCTCCTATATCGGTTGATATCGTAATGAAAACTTGTCGTTGTTCAGACCGCAGGGGCGTAAAGCCTCATGCGGCATCGGCGCGGATTATTCCTCGCCATTCTTCTGCTTGCGGATTGCATCCACCACGCGGACGAAGGACGCCACGGTGTTGGTCATGCAGCCAAGCAGCTTTGCCAGCAGCACTTCGCGGCTGGGCAGGGTCGCCAGATGCTTCACAGCAGCCACGTCGAGGGTTTCCGTACCCAGCACGCCGCCGGTGATCTTCAGGCTCTCCAGCTTGTTCTTTTCGATGTAGTCGTTGATGATCTTCGGGCCGGACACAGCGTCCTTCATGGAGAACACGAAAGCGTTCGGGCCGTTGAGCAGATCGTCAAGACCGGTAATGCCCACCTCATTCAGCGCGCGCAGAACCAGACGGTTCTTCAGGACGCAGTACGCGGCGTCATTCTCACGGCACTGCTTGCGGATTTCAGTCACCTGCTCCACAGTCAGTCCGCTGTAGCTGCAAATCACCACAGACTGGGCATTCTTCAGCTTTTCGACGATGTCAGCAACAGCTGCCACCTTCTCCGGCTTCACCTCATGCACCTTGCTCATTTCTTGCACCTCCTTAACGGTTTGGGAGTAAAAGAAAACCCTTGCAACAGGTGCAAGGGATGAGCAAATTTCATGCTATATCCTTCACACCTCGGCAGGCGGAGCAAACTCCTTTACATCCTTGCGGATACCGGCTGTCTACGGCACAGGTTTCTTCAAAACCTTGTTTATTATAGCAGGGCAATCCCGTTCTGTCAAGCCTTCTGCGAAAAAAATCTGCACAAGCGGAGAATTTCCGCATAGACTGCGATGGGGGAGGAATGCGCATGTGTGACAAGACGTATAACGTGCTGAAATGGATGGCGCAGCTGCTGCTGCCCGCGATGGGGACGCTGTATTTTGCGCTGGCGAGCATCTGGCGCCTGCCATACGGTGAGCAGGTTGTCGGCACCATTACCGCGGTGGATACGTTTCTCGGTGTGATTCTGGGAATTACCACCGCACAGTATAAGCAAAAGCAGAAAACCGACGCGGCGTGAGTAAGCAATATCATGAAGAAACCCGCCTGTCAAGCGACAAGCGGGTCAATTTTTACAACGCAATCCGGCAGCATGGAAAAGGAAACACACTGGACAAAACGCTGCTCTTTCCCGCAAGAAATTGCAGTGGCGGGGGGGAGTCCAGAGGGGGCTGAAATCCCCGCTCTTTCACTTTTCAGCTCCCTCTGGGCGTTCTTTGGTTACTTTCTGGCGCGCCAGAAAGTAACATAGTCGCCTCCGCAGAGGCGATGAACGCAACAACAAAAATCAAGCAAGAGGAAAGAAAGCGCCTATGCCGTGCGAAATCGCGCATTCCAGCGTTTTGCGCTCAGAAACGCCCCTTCACTCGCACTCAATGCCATCCGAGTACAGCACCAGCTGCGGCTGCTCTTCGTTCGCGGGCAGATACCGCCAGCATTCCTCGCCCCCGGAGGTGTCTACCAGAATGCTCCACACCGCGCCGTTGTCAAAGCACAGCGTCACATCCCCGATAGAATCCACCATCACCGTGCGGACGATGAAGCGGTTTTCGATGCCCGTCAGCACGTCGTTCAGCTCCACAATGCGGTCATCGAGCCGGTTCGCGCCCAACTCGTCACAGCGGTAGTCATCCGGAATGACATCCTCCTCCAACCCCTGCTTGCGCCACAAATCCCACATGGCTTCCGACGGCTGAAAATAGTCACTCCGCGCCAAGGAAACCCGCCCATCCTGCACCAGACGATAGTAGCATTGCAAGTGCAGGGATTGTTCCTCCTGCACCTCGGTCGTCAGCGCGCGCGGCGCAAACGACAGGCAAAGCAAATCCGCCGTGCGGGAGAGGTTGATGAGGGTGCAGCCGACCAAATCATTGAGCTTCTTCTGGACAAAAAGCATGTCCGTGTTGTTCATATTAGTCCCTTCCAATTTTCCACTGGGGATTTACTTTCCGCCGAAAGCGTCCAGCACCGCCTGCGCCATGCCGCCCTTCTCGCAGTGCGCCGTGTGGCGAATCGGCAGGGAACGCAGTGCCTTCACCTGCTGCGGCACGGGCATCCCCGAACGTGCTTCCAATTCATCCGAGCAGGCGAATGCATCCAGTCCGGCGACGGCGTTCTTTCCGGCGACGGCAGTCAGCACATCGGCGGCGAACTTGTAGGGGCTGGCGGTGGAGACGATGACCGTCGGGGTCAAATCGCCCGACGTCTCGCGGTACTGGCGCAGAACGCGGCTCGCAACGGCGGTGTGCGTGTCCATCAGGTAGTGATGCTGCTCGAACACGCGGGCGATTTCCTCCGCGCAGTCGCGGTCATCGGCATACCCGGCGGCAAAGACGCTCAGCAGCCACTCCTGCCGCTGCTGACCAACGGCGTAGGACTGGCTCGTGCGCAGCTGCTGCATCCAGCGGGCAATCAGCGCGCCGTCGCGGTCGGCGCATTCAAACAGCAGACGCTCCAAATTCGAGGAAATCAGGATATCCATCGAAGGGGAGGTCGTCTTGAAGAACTGCCGGCGCGTGTCGTAAACGCCGCCAAGGAAGAAATCCGTCAGCACGTTGTTGCGGTTGGAGGCGCAGATGAGCTTCTTGACCGGCAGCCCCATGCTCCGCGCGTAGTAGCCCGCGAGGATATTGCCGAAATTGCCCGTCGGCACGACGAAATTCACCTCGTCGCCCAGCGCAATCGCGCCCGCGTTCAGCAAATCGGCATAGGCGGAGAAATAATAGACAATCTGCGGCACGAGGCGGCCGAAGTTAATTGAGTTGGCGGAAGAAAGCACCTTGCCGCGCGCGTTCACCTGCTGGTGGAAATCCTCGGAGGAGAACAGCGCCTTCACGCCGGACTGCGCATCGTCGAAATTGCCGTTCAGGGCGATGACGTGCGTGTTTTCGCCGCCCGTGGTGGTCATTTGCAGCTTCTGCACGTCGCTGACGCCGTCAGTCGGGTAAAAGACGGTGCAGGATGTTCCCGGCACGTCCTTGAAGCCTTCGAGTGCCGCCTTGCCCGTGTCGCCGCTGGTCGCGACGAGAATCGCCACTTCGCGGTTTTCACCGTTCTTCTTGGCGGAGAGCGTCGTCAGGTGCGGCAGCAGCTGCAGCGCCATATCCTTAAACGCGAGCGTCGGTCCGTGGAAGAGTTCCAGCACATGGGTGTTGCTGTCGAGCTTCTTCGTGGGCGCAATCGCGGCGTCATCGAACTTGGCGGCTTCGTAGGCGCTGGCAATTGCGTCTGCCAGTTCCTGCGCATTGAAATCATCAAGATAACCACGGAGGATGGTCAGCGCGCGGGCGCGGTAGTCGAGCTTGGTCAGTGCGGCAATGTCCGCCAGCGTCATCTGCGGGAACACCGCCGGGACATACAGACCGCCATCGGGCGCAAGACCGCGCAGGATGGCTTGGGACGCCGTGACGCAGGCGCCGCCGCGGGTGGAAATGAATGACATGGAAATCACGCTCCTATCCGCAGGGCGATGCCTGCTGGGTTGAGGGCAAGAAAGGGTTCTTGCCGAGTGTCTGGACTGCTTTTCTTACCTAATAATTTAGCAGCGATTATGTAGCAGCTGCGAAATACCAAAAGGGCGGCGGCTTACATGCTCCGCCGCCCTTGTGGGCTGTTCCAATTAGATGATGTAGCCCTTGCAGAAGTCGGGCAGCGCTTCGGGATCGGCGCTGACGGACAGCACGAACGTCACATCATGCTTCTGCGCGTACTTTTCGAGGCTGTCGAAGAACCACTTCGCGTCGGCGAGGTCAATCTTGATCAGCTTGAGGAACGCGTCGATGAAGACGGTCTTGACGTCGTAGTTGCTGGCGAGCATGCCGCCGAGGAAGCCGAGGAACATTTCCGCGCTGGAAACGCTGTACTCTTCGACGTTGACGAAACGAACCGCACGGTCCACTTCGTACATATAGCTGTCGTTCTTGTCGAGGAAAACGACGTTGCCGGAGCTGGTCTTGACCGCGTTGTTGGTCATGTCAATCAGCCGCTTGGTCTTGCCGGAGCCCTTCTTGCCTGCGATAATCTGAATCATGGGTAAACGCCTCCTTGTGAGTGAGAGTTTCGTATCTCTATTATAAACCATTTTGCGCCCGGATGCAATGCCTCTGATGAATTTCCTTTGTGTTCGGGAGAAAAATTCACCGCTTTTACGGTGACGTGTCCTCCTCGTTGCCGGGTGCATCTGTATCATTCGCCATGAGGGTCAATAAATCCTGCTTCTTCAGCGGCGGAAGTTCACGTTTTTCATGACCGGGGATGGACGTGTCGAGCTTGCAGACTCCGGCGCAGTCGCACCACTGGCAGGCGTTCCAGTCTCTGATGACGGCGGGGGACGGGGTGATTTCGCCGCTGCGGATGCGGTCGGCCAGCTCCGCCGCCATCTTCTTGGCGTGGGCAAGCAGCGCTGCCATTTCCTCCGACGTGTAGCCATCAGACGAGGAAGCGACGCTGCTATCCGCATTAAAGATTTTCGTGAACGAATATCCCGGATTGGAATCCAGCGCTTCCACCACGTCCACATCCGCCAGCACAATGCCTTTCAGGTGCAGCTTTTTCGCAATCGCCTTTTCCGCGGATTCCTTTACATCCGCCGTATCTACCATCGGGTCTTGAATCGTGAAGTAGAATGCGCCCGCCGGATTGCCGTCCAGCCCCTCGCACGCGGCTTGCAGATACAGCAGCAGCTGCAATTGAAGCCCGTACCATAGGCGCGTCGGGTCAATGTCGCGGTGGCTGCTCTTGTAGTCGGATACGAGCAGATACACGCCCTCGTCGCCCTCCCAGCGGTCGATGCGGTCGATTTTGCCGCGCAGGGCGATTTTCCGTCCATCATGAAGCGTCAGCACCACCGGGGGCAGACCGTCCTCCTCGCCAAACACAACTTCCTCGCCGACGGTGCGGAAGCGGCTGTGCTGCGCGTGATGCGTGAACATCCACGCGGCGCGGTGCACCGTTCGGCGGTACTTCTCGCCCTGCAGGCGCAGGGACGGCGTTTCATTCAGCGGACCATCTGCCCACGCGGTCGTCAGCGGCAGCAGCACCGTATCCATCAGCGCGTGGATTTTTTCGTCCGGCAAATCCGGAAAATCCGGCTCCTTCAGCGCAAGGGCGGCGTACCCCTCCATCGCGGCATGGTAGAAATCGCCCACATCCGCCGGGTCGAACTCGTACTCGCGGCGGATGACGGGTTTCAAGCCGTAGTTCACAAAGTGCCGATACGGGCACTGCGCGAAGCCCTCCAAACGGCTGATGGACACCTTGTCCTGCGTGAAGAGCCGCCGCGTGTGGTCGCGGGAGAGGAAAATCGCCGCGCCGTGGCGGTTCAGCGCATCCAGCACTGCCTGACAGCGGCTGTGCCACTCCGGGTCGAAATACAGCCAGCGCAGGACGTTCGCCCATTGCTCCGGAAGCGGCATATCGGTGTCGACAGCTTGCCGCAGGTGGTGCGGCAGTGCATCCAGCGCCATGGCGGGGGAGAGCGGTGCGACGTCGTTTGCCAGCACGCCGCCGGATACCACCATATGTGGGAACAGCTGCGTCATGTCCTCCAGCAGCCCCGCCGGACGAAACGCCGTGCCGTCCTGCCCGCCCTGCGAACAGGTGACGGTCAGAAAGCGCCGGGGGAGGGATAGTGTACGGTAGAAGTCCGACTGCCGCAGGGCGCACGTCTCCTGCTGCGTAAGACCAATCGCACGCTGCGCCAAGTCGCACAGCGTGCGCCGCTCCGTCTCGGACAGGAGCGAATCCGCCGTACTGCCCAGCGCGCCGTCCTGCATTCCCATGACGAGCAGCGCATCAATCCGCCCGGTCATCAAATGCCCCGCTTCGCCGATCATCACCGTGTCCGGCTGCGGCGGCAGGGACGAAATCGACGCGCCTGTCAAACCTGATTCCACGAACCGTGCCAAATCCCGCTGATTTGCCTTTTGCGTGCTCAGCAGCGCATACAGCTGATCAAGCAGCGTCATCAGGATTGTCCATACCTGCCGATTCTGCGTTGCTTCCGCCGCCATCCCGCGCGAAAGCAGCGCTTCCTCGCGCGCCATCAGGCGGTCATACGCATTGGTATCCTCCAAGAAGCGGAAAATTGCCTCGACGGAATCCCCCGCTGTTTTTGCGCGGCGGAGCGTATCCCGAAGGGCCTCCACAGGCGAAATCAGCCGGACGCGCAGTTCGTCCATATCCGCCGCGTCGTCGCCATAAGGGAACGGACGCAGCCACTTGCCGCGGTTGATGCCGTGCGTGATGGCGTAGTTCTCCAGCGAATCGGCTTCGTCGCGGGTCAGGGAAGAAAAGCCGCTTTTTGCCACTTGCAGCACATCCGCGCGGAGAAATCCGCCGGAGATGCAACGCAGTGCGCCGACGAGCATCCGACTCAAGCCGTGCCGCGCCGCACTGTCCTTCCGCGCCTGATAGCAGGGAATCCCCGCGCTTTGCAGCGTGACGGCGAGGATGCCGGCCATACTCTGCGCATCCGCCAGCGCGACCGCCATATACTGCCACGGAATGCCGCGCTCGTGCCAGCTTTGCAGCGTCTGCGCGGCGAAAGCGGCTTCGGCATACGGGTTCGCGGCGGCATGGATCGTCAGGGCGGACGCGTCGCCGGGGTACACCGCGCCGTCACGGGCGAACAGGTGCGCTTCGAGGTGGCGGAGGGCTTCGTCACGCCCGTCGGGTTCGCTTGGCAGCCACTTCCACTGCACGGGAATGCCGCGCTGACGCAGCCATCCGGTCAGCTCCGCCGCACTCCTGCGCTGGGAGGCGAAAACGTGCCCGTCGCTTGCAGTGTCCTTATCCATCGTGAACGCAACGACCATGCGGGTACACTCTGGCGCGGCAGTCGCCAGCAGGACGCACAGCGGCGTTGGCAGCATGTCAAACTGGTAGACAAACACGGCGGCATCGCGCATCAGCCCGCTTTCCGGCAGCCGTTCCACCAGCTCAAACTGCTGCGTCGGCTCATCCTGAAAGCGCTCGGCAATCAGCACGTCATACGTCTGCCAAAGCAGCAGCAAATCATGCGCTTTTGCCTTCAGTGCGCCGGATGGCAGCTCCTCCGTATAGGCGGCAAATTCTTCGCTTGACAGCCCCGTGCGCTGGAAGTCCGTCAGCAGCGTGGACAGCTTCTCCGGCAGCCCGGGTGACAGCGCGACGCGGCGATAATAGTGCAGTTCCTCCTGCTTCAGGGAAAGCGCCTGCGCCAGTGCCATCCGTCGCCCGCTTTCGTCCAGCGCGGCTTTGGGCGAATGGCCTGCGCTCTCCCGGATGCGCCGCCCCAGCCTGCGCGGCGACAGTACATCCAAATCCAGCAGCCCCGGCAAATTCAGCTGCTCCACCAGTTCCCGCTCGGCTTGCAGGGTGTACTGCTCCGGCACGAGCAGCAGGACGCGCTGACCAGCTTCACGGCATTGGCGGATTTCTTCAAACAGGCGGGACTGCGTCTGCCCGGCGCGTGCACCCCAGATTTCGACGGTGGTCATAAAATCCCCCTCACAAAGCGGCAAATGCGGTCAAATAGCGAATCGCCTCCGTATCATGGCGGCGGTTAAACCCATGTGCCCCGCCGTCAATCAAGTGCAGTTCTGCGTTCGCATACGCTTCCGCCGCCTTTTTCGTATAATCCGGCTTGACGATGCCGTCCGCCGTGCCGTGGACAATCAGCACCCGCCCGGTGTACGGCGTGATTTCGCGGAAAACGTCCATGTGCATGACGGATTCGGGATAGCAGCGCCCCAGCGGCATCGGCCCGCAGTGAATCTTCTCCGGCAGATTTTGAGGGTCGAAGTGCGCCATCATCATGTGCCCCGCGCGCGCGTCGTCGGGGATGCAGAAGGCCGGGTAGAACAGCACGAGCCTGTCCACTGCATCCGGATGCTTCGCAGCGGTCAGCGCGGACACCATCCCGCCCTGCGAACAGCCCATCAGCAGCAGCGTATCGCTGGTATAGGGAAGCGACTGCGCATAGCGAATGACGGCTTCCAAATCCTGCACCTCGGTCAGCACCGACATGTCCGTCGTCGCGCCGTCACTCCGCCCCAAGGGCGGAACGCTGCCGCCGCAGAAGTCGAAACAGTACGCACAGTAACCAATTTTCGCCAGCAACCTCGTGTACTGCCGGACGGTCTGCTGATTTGCCATAAAGCCGTGGCAGACAATAGCAATCGGGAGTTTTTCGCCATTCGGACGGTACTCCGTGCCGCGGATGGTCAAATTACCGCGCATACAGGAGAACGTCCGACGACGGATGGGGGAGGAAAAAAACAGCATCGAAATCGCCTCACGGAAGATTGTTTCTTCTATTGTAGCATAGTCGCGCGAAAATGAAAAGATGGAAAAACAAGACTTGAAGCGGCAGGGAGAGACGTGTTATAATGGAGCGAACCCACAGAGAATGAAGGAGTACATACACGATGAGCAATTTCCGCCGACCGAAGCACCTGACCACCCGCCGAATGCAGGAAACGCGTCCGAATCCGCCGAAGGAACAGGCGAAAGCGCAGCGTCCGGCGCGCGAAATCTGCTGGAACTGTCCCGTCGCGGCGAAATGCGGCGGATGCCAGCTGACCCGCCTGTCCTACGCGGAGCAGCTGCAATGGAAGCAGCAGCGCGTGGCGGAACTGCTGTACGGAATTTGCGAAGTCCGCCCGATTCTGGGCATGGACGACCCGTTCCACTACCGCAACAAGGTTCATGCCGTGCTGGCTGTGGACAAGGCGGGCAAGCCCATCAGCGGCGTGTACGCCATGGGGACGCACCGCGTCGTGCCCGTGCGGCACTGCCTGATTGAGGATCGCCGCGCTGACCGCATCATCCAGACCATCGTCGCGATGCTGCCTGCCTACAAGCTGCGCATCTACAACGAGTACACGCACCGCGGCTTTCTACGTCACATCCTCATCCGCACGGGGCATGTGACGGGGCAGATTATGGTCGTGCTGGTGGCAACGAGCCTTGAATTTCCGGGCAAAAAGGCATTTGTGCAGGAGCTGATTCAGCGCCACCCGGAAATCACGACCGTGGTGCTGAACTGCAACCAGCGCGAAACCAGCATGGTGCTGGGCACGAAGGAAATCACCCTCTATGGCGAGGGCTACATGGAGGATGAACTGTGCGGCAAGCGCTTCCGCATCAGTCCGCAGAGCTTTTATCAGGTGAACGCGAAGCAATGCGAACTCCTCTACCGAACGGCGATTGACGCGGCGCAGCTGACAGGCGCAGAAACCCTGCTGGACGCCTACTGCGGTACGGGTACGATTGGCTTGTGCGCGTCGGACGGCTGCAAGCAGCTCATCGGCGTGGAGCTGAATGCCGATGCCATCCGCGATGCGAAGGAGAACGCCCGCCGCAACGGCGTGGAGAACGCGCGCTTCCTCTGCGACGACGCGGGGCGCTTCATGCAGAAGCTCGCCAAGGAGGGAAACGCGCCCGACGTGGTGATGATGGATCCGCCCCGCGCCGGCAGCGACCAGAAGTTCCTGCAAAGTCTTCTGATGCTGAAACCAAAGCGGGTTGTGTACGTTTCCTGCAACCCGGAGACCCTCGCAAGGGACTTGCGCGTGCTGGTGGACGGCGGGTATCGGGCGGAATGGGCAACGCCAGTGGATATGTTTCCGGGGACGGAACATGTGGAGACGGTTTGTCTCTTAGTTCTGAGAAATCCTGTGACACATATCAATATTGATGTGGATGTGGAAGAAATGGTGCAGGATAAAAGAGGAATGGCAACCTATGGGCAAATCAAGGAGTATGTTCTGGAACACAGCGGATTGAAGGTTAGTAGTCTTTATATCGCGCAGGTAAAGCAGAAACACGGCATTATTGAGCGGGAGAATTACAACAAGCCCAAGTCTGACGATGCCAGGCAGCCACAATGCCCACTGGAGAAAGAAAAGGCGATTGTGGAGGCGATGAAGTACTTTGGCATGTTATCTGCTGATAGCTGAGGATGGACGATACAACGACTGTTTGTGAAAACGAAACATACAAATATTGGCTTCTGCTTCATCTAAGCCTAAAGGAGAAATGTAGAATGAACAGACAAGATGAAATATACTTTGAAGCGCTGTCAAAAGACAGAGAAGAAAGTGCAGATATGCTTGAAAAGCCATCCATGCGTGGCATCAAGAACAGTGTAGTTGAGAAGTATTCAGACCAAGCTCACTTTATCTATGAATTACTTCAAAATGCAGATGACGCAAAAGCTACTACTGCGAGATTTGTGCTGGAACCCAATCGATTAATTTTTGCACATAATGGTACCAGACACTTTTCGGTTTCCGATCCCACAAAGGAAGAGGAGGATTCTGCATCTGGATATTTGGGGGATATTAACGCAATAACATCTATTGCAAATTCCAACAAGACGGAGGCATCCATAGGCAAATTCGGTGTTGGTTTTAAGGCTGTGTTTCAGTATACTACTACACCGCAAATTTATGATCCGGAATTTCGCTTCAAAATAGAACGCTTTATTGTTCCGATTCCATTAGATGCTGATTTTTCTGGCCGAAGGGAGAATGAAACACTCTTTGTATTTCCGTTTGACCATCCTGAAAGAACTACGGAGGAAGCTTATGGGGATATCTCTGATAAGTTGAGAAATCTTTCATTTCCGCTGTTGTTTCTGTCTGGATTGAAGGAAATTGAATTTGAGTTTGGCAATGTTATCGGCTTATATGGAAAAAATATTAAAAAGACTTATACTTATGACAATACAATCGCAGAGCATATTTGTTTGACACAAAATGCTGGTGATGAACCGTACGATGAAAACCTTTGGCTCTTTTCGCGATTGGATGATTGCGGAAGGCGTTATTCTGTTGGATTTTTCATGGATTCTGATGGAAAGCTGAAACCTGTCAATGAGCCGGCGTTTTGCTTTTTTCCGACGAAGGAGGTTACTGGACTAAACTTTATCCTTCATGCCCCTTTCCTGCTTACGGACAGCCGTGAGGGTATTCGCGCAGGTGTGGCGCATAACGATAGGATGATACAACGAGTGGCAGTTCTTGCAGCAGATGCACTTGAGTATTTGCGAGATATTGGGAAGGAAACATCTACACATCTGATAGAAGATAGTATTGTAACAATAATTCCTGTAGATCCAGAAAAGTTTAGTAAACCTTCGGATAAACGTAAGGTTTCTTTTCTGCCGTTTTATCAAGCAATCAGAGAAAAATTTAAAAAAGCAGATTTGTTACCTTCGGCAGATGGATACATATCTTCAAAGGATGCCTACTGGGCTGCAGGAACTCAGTTACCGCAATTGTTTTCCAATGCCCAATTGGCAGATATTACTGGCAACGAAAATGCACATTGGGTTTTCACGACGTTGGGGCGTAATGAAATACAGCAGAGCGACAAAGCACTACATTCCTACATTGATTCTTTGGTATTTACAAACATCAATGAAGATGCGATTCTCACTGGCCGTACCAGAACGTTTGCCTATGTTCATGGTAATAGACAATATCTCGAGAGCATTAAAGGTATTACTGCTGCCTTTATTGAAGCACAGTCATTTGAATGGCTGCACAGATTTTATAAGTGGCTATCGGAAACAAAACATAGAAAAGAAATCTCTAAAACCAGACCCGTTTTCTTAGATCAGAACAGACGAGCAGTAGCTGCATTTGATGATAAAAACCAACTCATTTTATTTTTGCCGGTTAAGGATGTTGAAGGATATACTGTTGTTCACCTAGAACTTCTCAAAAATCTGGAAACGAAGAAGTTTATTATTGATGATATAGGAATCAAGCAACCGTCTCTTAAAGATCAGATTTATAATATCATTCTTCCTCAGTATAGCAAAGGGGGTGTAATAGACACTGATTCGCACTTCAATATGTTCTTTGAGTATTACTGTAAATGCTCAAATGATGAAGTGGATGGGTTCATCGAATTAATAAAGGAGTATGAGTTCCTCAACTACTATAATGAAAACGACGCACAATTATACCGTGGTAGAGCTGACTCGATGTATCTACCCACAAAGGAGCTGCTGGAGTATTTTGAGACCAAGAAGGATACTCGCTTTGTTGCAATAGAAAAATACCGAAAGTGCTTGAAGCCAACGGACGAAAAAGAGCTAATATCTTTTCTGTTGGAATTGGGCATTAAGAAAGAAATTTCTATAGTATCTCATGAGATAGACTACTATTCTCCTGGAAGGCATGATCTTCCGCGCCCTTATTCCACAGGGGGCATTAGATATGAAGAAACTATTATTGAAGGCTGCAAAGAAATTGTAGAATATATTCTTAGTACCGAAGATACCGAAAAATCCATTGTTTTATGGAATAACCTATTGATAATTACCGAAAAATATTGCAGCCGGTGGCGTACTTTAGAGCATGTTCTTTATGGAACTGTTAGATACTATTACTATCGTCCTCGAACTGATAATTTCACATCCTCAAATGTAAAACTGCTTAGGGGAAGTGCATGGATTAAAAATAGAAATGGAGAATTTGTCTCGCCAGATAAGCTCTATTTGAATGAAATTTCAGATGTTTATGATACAACATCTGAATATGCCGTTCAACTGTTGAACTTTCTTGGAATAACGACAAAAGCCTTGCCTGCAAACAGTGCAGATAAAGAAGATGACAGCAATCTTACTGACGCCCAACGAGAAAAAATTGCTTTAGCTAATAAGTTGAGCGAATACGGTATTGAGAACGAGGATGATTTAGCAGAATTCCGAGAATTCCGCCGCCAGAAGGAAGCAGCCCGGAAGGCTGTGGAGCAGGAACATATCAATAGCCATTCGGATTCAGAACATTCGGGAAACGATGATAATGACCTTTTGTTTGATGATAGCGATGAGTGCGATACATCTGAGGAGATGTCGTCATCCCAAACTGTTGCCAAGAGAACAAATCGCAAGGCAACTACCGATGTAATAAAAGAGATTGCTCGGAGGACAAAGAATAAGGATACTAAGTCTCTATCAGCTATAGTGGAAGATGATAAGGATGCTGATGAGGACGAGTTTATGCCATCTACGGTTGATTACAGCAAGAAAATTGAGCGTGCGAAGGAAAAAAGTGCGGCTGAGATTGACCGGATTGCGTACTTTCAAGAGCTATATAACAAGGCTGTTCAGCTTACACGAGAAGGAAAATACACTGTAGCGTGGTTCAATTCTTTGTTGGAAATGGAGAGCATAAATAGCGGCGAGACAAATGCGAACAGTAAGGAGGTATCTATTGGTTTTGCACGAGTCGAACGTGAACCCGGTACAAAACGCACGCTCGTCTTAAAATATCCAAATCGATACATTCCATCGTTTATGGAAGATTTAGCGGATATCCCTCTGGTTCTGCACATGAAAGAACAAACAAAAAACAGTTCCTATTGAGGTAGCAAGCATAAAATCTTATACACTGCGTGTCAAGATGAAGAATGAATCAGATATTGAGGGGATTGACCTTAGTTCTGTTACTGCGGCAACAATTGATGCCAAAAGCCCTGTTTTCCTTTTGGAAGAACTGAGGAAGCGGTTTACTGAGTTGGGCTTAGCAGACGACTTCAATTTGAAAGACAATCTGTGTGAAAACATTGAGTTTGTATTTGGCCCTCCGGGCACGGGTAAGACAACACATCTGGCACAAAATGTTCTCATTCCCCTGATGAGAGACAACGCCGAATGCAAAGTACTTGTCCTCACTCCAACAAATAAGTCGGCAGACGTCTTGGTAAAAAGGATCATGGAGGTTTCCAAAAACGATACTTCATATACAGATTGGCTCGTACGCTTTGGCGGAACATCTGACGAAGGAATCGAGCAAAGTCCCATATTCAGGGATAAGACCTTTGATATCCGTACGCTTGCCAAGAACGTCACGGTCACAACAATCGCAAGATTTCCGTATGATTTCTTTATGCCTCATGGCACCAGACTATTCTTGTATGGGATGAATTGGGATTACATTGTAATCGACGAGGCCTCAATGATTCCTATTGCAAACATTGTATTTCCACTGTATAAAAAGACACCGCAGAAATTTATTATTGCAGGTGACCCATTCCAAATTGAGCCAATCACATCAGTAGAACTCTGGAAAGATGAGAATATCTATACTATGGTTGAGCTCAATTCCTTTGTGAATCCGAAAACAAAGCCACATCAATATAAGGTTGAGTTGTTAACTACACAGTATCGAAGTGTGCCAACTATCGGAAACATCTTTAGTAATTTCGCATATGGCGGGATCTTGAAGCACAATCGTTCTGTAAACAGTCAGCGTCAACTAAATGTTGGAAATGATCTTGGGATTGAGACGCTAAACATTATTAAGTATCCCGTAAGTAAGTACGAGAGTATTTATCGGGCAAAACGTTTACAACACAGCAGTTCTTATCAAGTATACTCAGCGCTGTTCACCTTTGAGTATGTTTGCTATTTGTCCAGAGCTATTTCTGCAAGTAATCCTGGCAGCTTGTTTAAGATTGGAATAATTGCACCATACCGTGCGCAGGCAGACATGATTGATAAGCTCCTTGCATCGGAAAAGCTGCCATCTGAAGTTGATATTCAGGTGGGTACGATTCATGGTTTTCAAGGAGATGAATGCGATATCATTTTTGCTGTATTCAATACGCCTCCCACAATTTCCGACTCGAAAGAGATGTTCTTGAATAAACTCAATATTATCAACGTTTCAATTAGCCGAGCAAGAGATTATTTGTTCATTATAATGCCGGATGACAATACGGAAGGTATCTCTAATCTTCGTCTTGTGAAAAGAGTTGAAAGCTTGATTCAAAAAACAGACGAGTGGAATGAGTTCCTTTCCCCAGACCTTGAGGATCTGATGTTTTCTGATGCACACTACTTGGAAAACAATGCGTTTTCTACAAGTCATCAGAGCGTTAATGTTTATGGATTGCCGGAGAGACGTTATGAGATTCGGACTGAAGATGATGCAGTTGATATACAGATACATAGAGGTGTGTCGGAAGCAAACATATCGCCTATTGAAGTACGCGAACTGCGAAAGAAAAATGCATGGGTAAAAGAGCGGCACCAAGATGCAGTTGAAGTCCAAGTGATAGGCACTTATGCTGGTCGTTATTTTATTGTTCCTTATGAAGGAAAGTTGAAGAATTTCACGACAAAACTAACTACCAGCATGTTCATTCTTCAAATGCGCTCTGGAAAAGAAAAAATGGTTCCTGTATCAGTATTTGAAGAAGATCGAATTATCTACATTTCAAAAGAAAACTACAAGGCGTTTGAAAAAGGATTAACTGTACCAGAAGGGATTGAGCTGCGAAAGACAGTCTTTCAGTAACTCAGGAAAGGGAAGCTGCTCTTTTCTTCAGAAGAATCATTCCACTTTCTTAAGTTGTTTTAGCAAAACGAATTTTTCGGCTTGCGGATGTATCAATGAAAAGATTGTGGAGTTCAGAGGGGACGATAACTTTGGCGCTGGGTTTCCAATAGGGGCGCGCAGCATCCCTGTTGGCACACGACCTTGCTTGCAAGGTATAGTGTGTTATACCTCTGCGGAGGGGGGATAGGCGACGGATGCCAGCCGGACGTGCTGCTGATGCTGTCTGCGGCATGGATGCAGATTGTTTTTCAGCAGCAAAGGGCACATGCCCGGACAATCACCGCCGCAGAGGTATACCGTTCCCCCTCTCGCCGTTTGCGTTCCATCGGCTTCACACCATGCGAAAATCTGTGCTATAATGGTCATAACCACACTTGAAAGCAGGTGATGACCTTGACGACGGAAAGTCAGGACTTTATCCCCGTGGGCGGGTCACTCTTCAAAATCCCTTCTTCCAGCAATTTGCGCTGGCTGATTATGTTCTATGCGCTTCCTCGCGAGCTGGTGGAGAAACGTCCTGCATTCCTTTCGATGCCGCGGAAAGTTCGCGAAGTTATCCATAATGAAAAATGGATGCGGATGGTTAATTCCGATACGTTCCTCGAATTGGTCTGGGACTGCTATGCTTGGGTCAGCTGGCAGTTCTTCAAAGTGCCTGCACCGCACGGCGGCTATATGCCCGTTCCCGGTTCCTTCTATCTTTATTCCGGCAACTTTCCGCTTTGGCGGTATGCCTACATAACGGTCGCGCATATCCGGGAGAAACTCGACAAAATGCCGGAATTCTGCTTTCAGCGGCTGTTTTCCATGGGGAAGGATTACGAAGTGCCGTGGATGTCCTATGAAAATTTCTACGATTTTTTCGGACAGATGACGATGAAAATCGTGGAGGAACAGCATTGGCAGGAAACATTCGATATGCTCTGGGAACATCGTGCGCATGAGGATTACAACGGCAGCAGCTCAAAACAGCGTGACTTTGAACGTTCATGGTATCACTCCCGAAGTCCCGAAAGAGAGCTGCTTTTGGAACAGATGAAGGAAAATGATGCTGAACTGCCTGTCAATGCGATGTGCCATGCCGCTGTGCAATCATTCGAGGAACAGCTGTTTGATGAAGAGCAGATAAAGCAGTTTGTGCAGACTTTGCCGGATATGGACAGACAAATCATCATGCTTCGTATGCAGAACGATACCCTTGCGGAAATTGCACGGAAGCTCGACTTCGCCAATGCCGGAACGGTCAGCAAGCGTCTTTCAAAAATCAGAAAGCAGCTGGAGATTTACAGAAAAAAATAAAAGCTGATGGAAACATTCGGCCTCTCTCATGCCCTGTTAGATAGAGGACAGCAATACGTCATTTGCGTAAGGCAGCCGCAGCGATACGGCTGTCTTTTTGCGTCCTCATCATTGATATAGGGAGGTAATTCGTGTTTCTCACTGAAAACGCTAATAACGCTGAAAACAGAGTTGTGGAACTGAAAACCGCAGCAGGTGTCTTTCTGCCGTTCAAGCCATTGAAGCCCAGCGCAGATTCACTGCCGTCTTTTCCGATTGACTGCCTGCCGTCCAGACTGCGGAGCTATGTGGAAGCCGTCGCCATCCATACGCAGACACCGGTAGATATGGCGGCAGGTACCGCCTTGGGCGTACTTGCCACTTGCCTGCAAGGAAAAGTCAAGGTCGAAGGGGACATCGGACATTACGAGCAGACAAGTCTGTACATATTTCTGATTGCACCGTGAGTATTCCGCGCGAGATTGCGCAGCACGACCGCTCAAATTGAGCATCCATTCCGGCGGAATTGAGCACGCTTGCCGCCGTCGTTGAGCACTGCGGTAAAATGTAGATATGCATCGCATTTTGCGGTGTAAATATCTACAAGGAGGTCACCTGTATGACCAATTACCGTGAGATTCTCAGACT
>OLOR01000373.1_pt1 | contig 48517 bp, 50 predicted proteins | sample 1672521 | NCBI WGS metagenome assembly OLOR01 (sample SAMEA3136695, study PRJEB25190) | human gut metagenome | biome: human gut; feature: human-associated habitat; material: faeces | place: Austria | collected 2013
AGTCAGAATTACGATTGTGCTTGCACGAATGAGTAATTCTGACCTATGACGCAACGGACACCGAAAACGGAATAAAATGCTGTGCATACAGTATTTTACAATGGAGGATTACACATGGAAAATATTATTGATGTTATCAACAATGCTGCTGAATATATAGCAGATTCAATTAAATTTACACCGGAAATTGCTATAATACTTGGTTCAGGTCTTGGTCCTTTAGCTGACGAGGTCCAGTCCCCTGTTGTTATTAAATACAGCGATATTCCGGGATTTCACGCCTCAACGGTTAAGGGACATGCCGGAGAGCTTGTATGCGGTATGATTTCAGATAAAAAAGTAATCGTTATGAGTGGCAGATTCCACTATTATGAGGGACATGATATGGACGCCGTTACTCTTCCTATAAGGGTATTTGCGAAGCTTGGTATCAAAAAACTTATTGTTACCAATGCAGCAGGCGGTATAAAGTCAAGTCTTAATCCCGGCTCAATAATGCTTATCACAGATCATTTAAGCTATATGTGTCCGTCTCCTCTCCGTGGGCCTAACCTTGATGAATTCGGTCCGCGTTTTAAGGATATGACAGAAGTATATACAAAAGAATACATTGAGGCTGCCAGAATGACGGCAAAAGAACACAACATTCCCGTAGATGAAGGTGTCTACTGTTTTTTCAGAGGTCCCCAGTATGAAACTCCTGCCGAGATAAGAGGCATTGCCATTCTTGGTGCAGATGCGGCCGGTATGTCAACTGTTCCCGAAGCAATCGTGGCAAGGCATTGCGGTATGAAAATACTTGGTATATCTTTAATAACCAATAAGGCAGCCGGTCTGTCTTCCACAGAATTATCCCATAGTGAAGTCACAGCCATAGCAAAAAAAGCAGAACTTAATATGGTTACTCTGGTAAAAAACACAATAAGCAGGTTATAGAAATGATTTTAAATTGCAGCAACATAAGTAAAACTTTTATAGATAACACGATTCTAAATAACGTATCCTTTCACATTGAGGATGGTGAAAAGGCAGCTATTGTAGGTGCCAACGGCGTAGGTAAATCCACCCTTTTAAAAATTATAATAGGTGAGCTCGCTCCCGATGACGGTTCCGTTACAATCAGTAAGGACAAAACAATGGGATATCTTGCCCAACATCAGAGCATTGACGGCAATAACACCATTTATGAAGAAGTTCTTTCAGTAAAACAGGACGTAATGTCGTTAGAACTTTCCATAAGGCAGCTGGAAACAGATATGAAGAATGCCAAGGACGATGTTCTCAATGAAATGCTCGAAAAATATACAAGATTAAACCACGAATTTGAGCAGCAGAACGGATACGCAGTAAGAAGTGAAATAGCAGGAGTCATAAAAGGACTCGGCTTTACAGAGGATGAATTTGATAAAAAGATATCTTCCCTTTCAGGAGGTCAGAAAACCCGTGTTGCACTATGCCGCCTTCTTTTAACAAAGCCTGACATACTGCTTCTTGATGAGCCAACGAACCACCTGGACCTGCCATCGATAAGCTGGCTTGAAACATACCTTAAAAATTACCAGGGCAGTGTAATCATTGTATCCCACGACCGTTATTTTCTTGATAAGATTGTTACAAAAGTAATTGAAATTGACAGGGGTAGTGTCACTGTTTTTTCAGGTTCATATTCCGACTATTCTGTTAAAAAAGCTGCTTTAAGGGACGCTGAAATGAAAGCCTACCTTAATAATCAGCGTGAAATCAAACACCAGCAGCAAGTTATTGACAAGTTAAAGCAGTTTAACCGTGAAAAATCCATAAAGCGTGCGGAAAGCCGTGAAAAACTTCTGTCTAAAATGGAAGTTATTGACAAACCTTTAGTGGAATCCTCCGGCATGCGTATTGATTTAGAGCCTTCAGTTGTAAGCGGTAATGATGTTCTTACGGTTTCTCACCTGTCAAAAAGTTTTGGCAGTAACCACTTATTTGATGACATCAGTTTTGAGATCAAACGTGGTGAGCGTGTTGCCCTGATTGGCGCCAATGGTACCGGCAAAACAACCATTCTAAAAATAATAAACGGAATAATTGATGCAGATTCCGGAACCTGCCGTCTTGGTGCCAATGTTACCTGCGGTTATTACGACCAGGAACATCAGGTACTTGATATGAACAAAACAATTTTTGATGAAATTCAGGACACTTACCCTGACATGAATAATACTAAGGTGCGGAACGTACTGGCTGCCTTTCTTTTTACCGATGATGACGTATTCAAGCGTATCGGTGAATTAAGCGGCGGAGAAAGAGGCCGTGTCCTCTTAGCAAAGCTAATGCTTTCCAATGCTAATTTTCTGCTCCTTGATGAGCCAACAAATCACCTTGATATGGCATCAAAGGAAATCCTTGAAAGTGCACTTAATAAATACACCGGAACATGTTTTTTTGTATCCCATGACCGATATTTTATTAACACGGTAGCCACAAGAATATTGGATTTGAGAAACAACACAATTACCAATTACATAGGTAATTATGACTATTATCTGGAAAAAAATGTACAGGCACCCGCTTCTGTTTCTTCCAAAGCTGCAGTTACCGTCTCTGTTTCCAAAGAGGATCGTATACTTCAGAAAGAAGAACAGGCAAAAGAACGCCGTCGCAAAAATGAAATTGAAAAATGTGAAAAAGAAATTTCGGGAATTGATGAAGAACTTTCGGAAATTGATTCAATGCTGACAAAAGAAGAAATATACACTGACATAAATAAACTTACGGAATTAAGCAACCGTAAATCAGAACTTGAACAGAAGCAGAACGAATTATATGAAAAATGGGAATCACTTATGTAGTCTGTGATTCCCTGTCACCATCTTTATCTTTATCGATATATATAATCATACCCGGACCCAGCTTGTCCGTAGGTCTTGCGGTAAAACCGTTGTCTATATAGAATTTTTCCCTGCCTTTGGCACACATAAGACATAGCATCATCCGGCTTCCCGGCTCAGTGATTTCTTCCACAAATTTCTTCAACCTTAAAAGTATCTGTCTTCCTATTCCTTTTTTCTGTGCCTCAGGTATAACAACGAGGTCCTGGATATAGGATATTACGGCTCCGTCACCTATTACCCTGCCCATTCCCACAGGTTTACCGTCAAGGTATGCACACATAGTAAACAGGCTGTTATTAACAGCCTGTTCTGCCTGTTTATCCGTAAGCTTTATCCAGCCTACTTTTTTTCTAAGATATAGATATGTATCCGTATCAAGAACATTTTCTTTTAGTTCTAACATTACTGTTCCTCGTATCCGTTTTCCTCAAAGCAGTCCTTACAGATATAGCGTTCTTCAACTTTTCCTGTATCTTCGTATTCTACCTCATATTTTTCACTGTATTTTATCTTGTTACAGTCATCACATCTGAATTTAATAGGAAGTGGTGATTTAACAGGTGTAATAAGTAAAACAACTGCCGCTGCGATTATTGCCACAAGTACAACAAGTGTAACAATAAGTCCTGTCTTTTTCTTCTTAGCTTTAACAGGCTTTGACGATACAGGTTCTGTATATGAACCCGATGCAATATTCTGTTCTCCATAGGAATATACAGGTTGCTGCACAGGTTCGGCCGTATTCTGTTCGGTTTTCTCATCCGGTTCTTTGCTTGCTGCCATATCCACACTGCCATAAATAAAAGATGAAGTTTCTGCCGGCTTATCGCCGCTTACAGGCTTTGATGCAGTATCTGATGACACTTTCTGTGGTACACTGTTCTCTGTTCCGCAGTTGGCACAGAAAAACTTTTCCATAGTCTCCTCAATTTCATTAGCTGTTCCACATTTTTTACAATAATATGTTCTCATTTAATGAATCCTCCACAATTAAATCCTACAGGCTTATACCTGTAAGATTTAATTTATATTTATTTTATGCTAATGTCAAGAAAGTTTTACAACATTGTATCGTGTTTGTCCGGCATCATTCCAAGAGAAATATTAAGATTGCCGTTTCTGCACCTGATTTCATCGATAAATGCTTTTTCATCCATATCTTTTTTTGCCGTTACAAGATACTGCAGTTCAAACATTGAACCCATATTGGTTGTTTTGACATTCTTCATTTCGTAATAATTCAGATATTTATCAAAAATATCCTTAAAAGCATCTTTATAATTAAGGCTTTCAGGAATCAATATTCTTAATAATTTCTCTTCGCTCTTATTTTCCCCAAAACCGGATACCGAAAGAATCACGATAACCAGAACGATAAGTACTGTTCCCATCACACCGAAAGCTATGTATCCAAGTCCTGTGGCAAGTCCTATGGCCATAGTAAGAAATACTACCGCAATATCTTTTGAATTGCCGGGAATACTTCTGAATCTTACAAGTGCAAATGCCCCTGCAATAGAAAATGCCCTGGCAACATTACTTCCTACAAGAATGATTACGATTGCAACAACAGCGGGAAGAATTGTAAGTGCTATGGCAAAATCCTTTGTATAACTTCCTTTTTTCTGGGTACACATGTAGCATATAGAAATAACAAGTCCAAGTATAAGTGCTGTTCCCATACAGATAAGTGACTGGGGCATTGGTATTATAGACACGTCTGTCGTCTTTAAAATTGTTTCAAACATAAGTTATGTCTCCTTTATAATTTGTAAAATAGTTTCTGTATTCTGTTCCGTATTTTGAAAACGATATAGGATAAATCCCATATTCCGACAAAACCGGCAGAAACCACATCGGCATTCCGCCTGATGTTTTGACTTCCATGAGCAATTTATCATTATCAAGAATCGGTTCACCGAAAGACCCTTTTCTAAGGTCAAGTTCATCTCTTCTTGCAAGAATATTGTCATCAAACGTCACTCTGAAGCTGTCATCTTCAATTCCGTAAAACGCACTTCTTTCATATGATATATATACCTTTGGTGACACCTTGTAATAATCCAGAAAATAACGTATTTCACTAAGCACCTGTCTGTTGACTTCAGGTGAATCCGGAATCATCCCTTTATATATGAAATTTTCAGCCTCTTTAAGGGTCATTGTGGTTCTTCTTTTATTAACGATACCTTTGTATTTTTTCTTAATTTCAATAAATGCTTCGCTGTCATCAGACGGAGTACCATATGAACGCAGCCTCAATTTCTCTTTGTAGACCGGTTTATCAATGGAACGTCTTATCAGTTCATCCGTATCCGTATCAAAATATATATTACATATTGTATATTTCTTTCCATTAACGCAATATCTGTCCGGCTTCATGTAATCGGTAAGGTATCCGGTAATTGCTTCATATACGGATTTATCAATCATATATTTCTTTTCATACCGGTTAAAAATTTCTATTGCCATACTTCCACCCACCTTTCTTTACCTATATTTTACATCATAGTAAATATATTTGGCAATTGTGATATTTGTGTGTAGGGAATTTGTATTGTTTCTGAAATGTATGCTTTTGTTCCATAATTGTCTGATTATTGCCACCACAATATATTGTGTAATAAATTGTATTTTTTAAAAACATTCAACAAAATATAGTGACATAGTATATATCAGGTGCTATAATATGCCATGTGGACTTGATTCCGCTTTACAGGTTTTGGGAGGAAACTTATATGAAGGTTATTAAAAGAGATGGGCGAGAAGTAACTTATGACCGCGGTAAAATAATAATCGCAATACATAAGGCTAACGATGAAGTGCCTATAAGTGAACGAATTTCAGACGAGAAGATTCACGGCATTGTGGCATCTATTGAAAAATTAGGTGTCAACACATTACAGGTTGAAGAGATTCAGGATATTATCGAACAGAAACTCATGGCAGAGCGTAAATTCGTTTTAGCCAAGACGTACATTATTTATCGATATCAGAGACAGATGATTCGTAAATCCAACACAACAGACGAATCTATCCTCGGTCTTATACAGCAGACCAACAAATATGCCATGGAGGAGAATTCCAATAAGAATGCCGCTGTTGCTTCAACACAGCGTGACCTTATTGCAGGTGAGGTATCAAGAGACCTTACTAACCGTCTTCTTCTTCCTGAGAAAATATCGAAGGCGCATGAGGAAGGTATTCTTCACTTCCATGACGCTGATTATTTTGTGCAGTCGATTTTTAACTGCTGTCTTATCAACATAAGTGATATGCTTGATAACGGAACAGTTATGAACGGTAAGATGATTGAAAGTCCTAAGAGCTTTCAGGTTGCATGTACCGTTATGACACAGATTATCGCCGCTGTTGCAAGCAGCCAGTACGGCGGACAGTCTGTTGATATCAGCCACCTTGGCAAGTATTTAAGAAAAACCAAAGAGAAATTTCTTAGAAATTATAAAGAAAAATTTGCTGATATTCTTTCTGACGAAGCTATCGAAAAATTAGCTGCCGACAGAACTATGGATGAACTGAAATCAGGTGTCCAGACAATCCAGTATCAGATTAATACATTAATGACAACAAATGGACAGTCTCCTTTTGTTACCCTTTTCCTTAATCTCAAGGAGGACGATCCTTACAAGGATGAGGTTGCTTTAATTATAGAAGAAATTCTCAAGCAGAGAATTCAAGGTATTAAAAATGAAGCAGGTGTATATATCACTCCTGCATTTCCAAAGCTTATTTACGTTCTTGACGAACATAACTGTTTAAAGGGTGGTAAATATGATTATCTTACCAAATTAGCAGTTGAGTGTTCTTCAAAAAGAATGTATCCTGACTACATTTCCGCTAAAAAGATGCGTGAAAACTACGAGGGCGAAGTTTTCTCATGTATGGGATGCCGTTCTTTCTTAAGTCCTTGGAAAGACGAAAACGGAAATTACAAATGGGAAGGTCGTTTCAATCAGGGTGTTGTCAGCATTAACCTTCCTCAGATGGGTATTATTGCCAACGGCAATGAAGAGCTTTTCTGGGAGTTAATGGAAGAAAGACTCTCTTTATGTTTTGAAGCACTTATGTGCAGACATAAAGCACTTGAAGGTACATTATCCGATGTCAGCCCTATTCACTGGCAGTATGGTGCCATCGCAAGATTAAAGCCGGGTGAAACAATAGATCCGCTTTTACATAACGGCTACTCTACCATCTCACTTGGCTATATCGGACTTTACGAAGTTACCAAGCTTATGACCGGTGTAAGCCACACAGACCCTAAGGGAACAGCTTTTGCCCTTAAAGTAATGAACAGACTCCGTGAAGCCTGCGATACATGGAAACGTAATACAGGCCTAGGTTTCGGCCTTTACGGAACACCTGCAGAAAGCCTCTGCTACCGTTTTGCCGAAATTGACAAACGTAAATTCGGCGTTATAAAAGATGTTACGGATAAGGGTTACTACACTAACTCATATCATGTTGACGTCCGCGAAAAGATTGACGCTTTTTCTAAGTTCAAATTTGAGAGCCAGTTCCAGACTATTTCTTCAGGCGGTGCTATCTCCTACGTTGAGATACCTAACTTAAGACATAACCTTCCTGCTCTTGAAGAACTTGTTAAATACATATATGACAATATCCAGTATGCCGAGTTCAATACCAAATCAGATTACTGTCAGGTATGCGGATATGATGGTGAAATCATAATCAACGATAAGCTTGAATGGGAATGTCCTCAGTGCCACAATAAAGACCACAATAAAATGAACGTTACAAGAAGAACCTGTGGTTATCTTGGCGAGAATTTTTGGAACGTAGGTAAGACAAAAGAAATTAATTCAAGAGTATTACATATCTAAGAGGACGTTATGAATTATGCAGATATAAAATGCAATGATGCTGCTAATGGTCCGGGAGTGAGAATTTCTCTTTTTGTAAGCGGATGCACCCACCATTGCAAAGGTTGTTTTAATGAGGTTACATGGGATTTCAATTACGGAAATCCCTTTACCCAAAAAGAAATTGATATGATAATAAAAGACCTTGAGCCACCTTATATTTCCGGTCTTACAATTCTTGGCGGTGAGCCGATGGAGCCTGCCAACCAGCCCGGAATTCTTCCTCTTATCCGCAAGGTAAGGGAAGTTTACGGTTCAGGCAAAACAATATGGATATACAGCGGTTATCTTTTTGACAGGGATATACTTGGTCGCATGGTTAATGAAATTCCGGAAACAAAGGAGATTCTTTCTGGCATTGATGTTCTTATGGATGGTCCTTACGTTGAAGAATTAAAAGATTTATCCGCATATTTCCGTGGTTCAAGCAACCAGAGGGCTATTGATGTTCCCGCCACCCTTCAAAACGGCGGTGATATTGTTATCTGGGAACCTGTCAAACCACAGTATAACTACCCTTCTAAATAGTTACACATATTACGGAGGAAAGGAACATGACAACAATTAATGTAAAGAAAATTAACGATAAAGCTATTCTGCCTACTTATGGTTCGGAATATGCTGCCGGAGCGGACTTATATGCATGTCTTGACGAACCGCTTACCATTAAGCCTCATGAAACCGTCATGGTACACACAGGTCTTGCAATGGAAATTCCCGCAGGTTATGCCGGTCTTATATATCCGCGAAGCGGTCTTGCTTCAAAAAGAGGTCTTGCCCCTGCTAATAAAGTTGGCGTTGTAGACCCTGACTACAGAGGCGAATTTATGATAGCTCTTCATAACCACTCTGATTTGGAACAGACAGTAGAACCTGCCGAGCGTGTTGCCCAACTTGTAATTACCCCTTTTATTACGGCTGATTTCAATCTTACCGATTCTCTCAGCGAGACTGTAAGAGGTGAGGGCGGCTTCGGCTCAACAGGGACAAAATAGGTGAATTTGTAAAATGCAAAGCTGGCTTTGACTCAACAGGGACGAAGTAAGTGGAACTGTAAAATGTGAAGTTAGCTTCAACCCAAGAGGGACGAAACCGGAAGTTATTTAAAGCGGGTAAGGTGTCCATAATAACGGACACCTTACCCGTTTTTTGCATATTATGCTGGATTTATTGGAAATCTCTACCCTTTTCGACCGATTTCAATATTCTCTAGCCACTGAAACTTATTCCTGCTCCCTAAAACTCATACTTCCTTATTTCACAATTTCTTATTCCAAAATCGGCATACTCCTCATTGCTCATATCATGGAAATAAGAATTAATTACCCTTGAAATTCCGTTATGGGCTACAAGAAGATATACCTTGTCACCAGGTTCGTTTTTAATGTCATCTATGAGGTTGTAGATTCGCTGTGCAAGATGAAGCATTGTCTCACCGCCGTCATAGCTGTCGATAAAATTCCTCTTTGAGACTCTGAAATCTGCGCCGTTACGTGGTGTTCCCTCATATTTTCCAAATGCCTGTTCCTTAAGGCGTGATTCTTCCTTTGCGGGTATTCCTGTAATTTCTGAAATGTATAGGGCTGTCTCTTTTGCCCTTACAAGAGGTGAATAAAGGATTTCATCAATATGGATATTCTCATCAAGAATTTTATTGCCCAGTTCCCTTGCCTGATTGATACCCTTTTCAGTGAGTGATACATCACTTACACCACATATTTTATTTTCAACATTCCATATTGTCTGACCATGTCTTGTATAGTAAAAATATTTCATTACATTTCTCCAAATCTATTCTTTTTTCTTATTATGATATAACAGATAACATGGGCTATGATTGTAACAAGCCACGTTATGGGATAAGATAAATATACTGTGTTAATCGTATGGAATTTCGGTATTCTGAAAACTGTAGCAAGCCACACAAGTCTCAATGCACAGGCTCCGATAAGGGATACGATTGTTGGGAGTACAGTATAGCCGATTCCCCTTATTGCACCAACCATTACATCCATAATTCCGCATAAAGTATAAGTTCCGGTTATTATATAAAGTCTTGTCATTCCGGCACTTATTGCGGCGCCGTCATTAGTATATATGGATAAAAGATTTCTGCCAAACAGTATTACCGTTCCGCCAAAACCGGCGCCAAACAATATGGCGAGACATAAACCGTTTTTAAGTATTTTGCCAAGTCTGTCATATTTTTTTGCACCCATATTCTGGCTTGTAAAAGATAAAGTTGCATGGTGGAAAGCATTCATTGAAAAGTATACAAAACCTTCAAGGTTCTGTGCCGCAGAGTTGCCCTTTACCACAACCGGACCGAAAATATTAACCGATGACTGGATAACTACGTTGGAAAGCGAAAAAATAGAACCCTGTAACCCGGCAGGCAGACCTATTCTTAAAATGGCACCAATCTTACCCCGGCTTAATCTGAGTTTTTTAAGCTCCAGCTTTATATCTCCGTTGCTTTTCGCAAGGCATCTGATAATCAATATTGCAGATACGGTCTGGGATATAACGGTTGCTATTCCCACACCTTTAACGTCAAGTCTGAATACCACAACAAGAAGAATGTTGAGAATAATATTAATCACACCTGCTGCCGCAAGAAAATATAACGGACGTTTGGTATCGCCTATCGCCCTTAAAATCGCACTTCCGAAGTTATAAATCATCATCGCCGGCATACCGAGAAAATATATCTTGAGATATGTAGTTGCAAGATCCAGTATCTCTGCCGGAGTTTTCATCCATATAAGAAAATATCTTGCAAATATTACGCCGGTAACTGTCAGTATAAGTCCTGAAATAAGGCTTAAAAGCATGGCAGTATGAACCGTTTCATTAAGTTCTTCTCCGTTTTTTGCACCGTAAAACCTTGCCACAAGTACGTTAGCACCGATTGACAAACCGATAAAAAGATTGGTTAAAAGATTTATAAGTGCCGTGTTTGAACCAACTGCCGCTAAAGAATGTTCACTTCCGAATTTACCTACGGTAATTATGTCCGCAGCGTTGAATAAAAGCTGCAGCATGCTTGACAACATTAACGGCAATGCAAAACGAAGCATTTTTCCCGTAATTGGTCCGTTACACATATCAATTTCATAATTTTTCTTCATAAATCACACCTGCTAAAGATTGTGCATATTTCTCACATCATCTTTTGTCACATTATCACGGCCGTATCTCGCCTTTTCATACATTTCAACAAAATCTCTGCTTACCTCATATCCTTCGGATATTTTTTTGTTGCGCTGTTCATGAGGGGTCTTGCTTACAAGGTCATCATTTCTTCTGCCCCTGCCCTTTTTGATACGGACTTTGTAAATACGTCTTATTGCCTTTCTGTAACTGTCTGTTCTCTCTCTTTTTTTGAGTTTCTTCTTTTCTTTTATCTGCTTTACCTCTGTTTTTACATCAAGGTCAGGCATATATACCCTGTTTTTTATTGAAGTTCTTATTCTGTCCACAATAAGGAAAATAAGATACAGCATTATAAGGGTAAAACCAACAATTCCTATAATACGCCATGCCGGATGGACAGGTGTTACAGGCTCCTCATTTACCTCAATGTTTTCTTCAGGAATACCTACGTCATCCGAAGGGTATGTTGCCTCCCCGGTTTTAAAGCTATTGACAATATCAAAAGTCCTGTTAAATATTTTAAAAATTTTATTACAAATCATTGAAAAAAACGGTATCCTGCCTATTAAACCAATAAGCATGCATAAAATATAAAGTATCATATGTGACACAAAAGTTACTTTGCTGCTTTCGGAATACAGCTCTTTCTCATTCATAACCGAATAAGAAGACATTGTTTTTATATTTTTTTCCTGCCTTATGGCGGTCTGCTGCATATAATGAAGCATTATAAAAGTAGCTTCCATAAAGTACAATATAAGCATATCGGTTGTTCCGTGAATGAATGCAATTAAATATACTACCACGGAAATAAATATATATCCACCGTTCATATCACTTATAAAATCTTTATCAGAAAAAGATGCTGCAATAGACAGGATAATAAAAATAATCCACATAATGAACAATGGTGCCCTGTAAAGTATCATTCCGAATTCGGCTAATCCGAAAAGTGTCATGACAACAAAATGCAGGAAAAATTTTGCTGTTTTATTCTGCATAATCCTTATCATATAACAAAGCATAAAAATAAGCATTGCAACACCCATTGATATTCCAAGATTCCATGATGAATCGGTAAACGAATATAAAATATATGTAAGCATTGACCAAAACAAAAGGCCTGTAACCGGTTTGGTTATATTGGAAAGTTTCATCGTCCCACCTCCGGATATGTTACATGTATATTTCCTGCCTGTATATTTCTACCGTCTTTTGATGAGATCGGACATATCCATTCGCCTTCATTGCATCCAAGGTATTCCCTGTATGCGTCAATCATGGCTTTCGACTGGTCTACGGAAAGAAGAATACTAAGCTCATCGTTTTTTGCCTTATTCAGGGTAAAATAGGATGTCAGTCTCTCTGTCTTTTTATTAATATCGATTGCTGCCATCTTTTTAAGACATTTTTCCACATAAGCACCATCGGAACCGCCCTCAAAAACTACAGGCTCGTTAAGAATACCATCTATTCCATTGGTGATTATTTCAACAGGAATATGGTTTCTTATAAAGGTTTCCATATAATTTCTGGTAATTCTTATACATTCTTCAAGCTGGTCATCCCTTTTCCATATCTGATCATTAACAATATCAAGGAAAATAACTGCATGGCGGCTTGTTGTATCATAGTAATTATTAACTTTAAGGCTTCCGGTTCTGGCTGAAGCTCCCCAGTTAATTTTTTTCATAGGTTCTGTTCCCGTATAATCCCTTATGCCTTTAAATTCAAAAGGATCCTCATAGAGATATCTATTCTTAATTGCTTCACCCATAACTTTTGAATAGGGTGCAATAATTTCTTTGTGCCTGCTGTATGACGGATATACATAAATAAGGGATTCCTGCTCATACTTTTCTGAATAACTGTACACACCAAATATGTCTTTGGTACTTAATACAGGGTCCTCTATTTTGTAAACACCACGCTTTGAAAATAAAACCTCAAATTCCCTTTTATATGCCCTTTTTGCCTTCACTGACATGGAATCGTTTCTGTACTGTCTGTCAGACACGGTAACATTGCTCTTATCCATGTAGGAAATGCTTTTATCAAGCTCAAACTTTACACTTACAACAGGAATAGGGAGAGCACTCTTATTGTAAATCTCTTCAATTATATGTCCTTTTTTTCCTTCATCTACTGCGCCTTCAAGGAAACCGACTTTTATGCCAAGACCTTTATTCCATGATTTTTCATATAACCTTATAAACACTTTTTCAAAAATAACAAGTGCAATAAATAAAAAAATCAATGTCATATTATTTACTCCAATCTTCTGTCGGTACAGCAATCTCCTCAAGTATGGCTTTTATCCTGTCTTCATAAGACTTACGTCCCGCAAAACCCTCAAACAGTACAAGTCTGTGTGCCAGCACAGGAATTGCAAGGGCCTTGACGTCTTCGGGAACAACATAATTTCTGTTATGTATATATGCGTAGCTTCTTGCAGCCTTCATAAGGGCTATTGCCCCTCTTGGGCTTACCCCGGCTGTTATGTCCGTCTTTTCCCTTGTAGCCTCACATATACTGCAGATGTAGTCAATAAGCTCATAATGCACATATACGTTTTCTGCTTCTTTCTGCATCTCAATTATATCCTGTCTGGTACATACGGCTTCAATATTATTGATTACTTCGCCCTTTGCTTTCTGCTTTAAAAGTTCTCTTTCCTCTTTTTTGCCAATCATTCCCATGGAAAGTCTCATAAGAAAACGGTCAAGCTGTGCTTCCGGAAGTGGGAATGTGCCTGCAGTCTCAATAGGATTTTCAGTTGCTATTACGAAAAACGGTGCTTCAAGCGGTCTTGTTTCCCTGTCAATAGTCACCTGTTTTTCCTCCATACATTCAAGGAGGCTTGACTGTGTCCTAGGAGTTGCCCTGTTAATCTCATCCCCGAGAAGAATATTACAAAAAACAGGTCCTTTATAAAAAACAAATTCTCCTGTTTTCTGGTTATATACATTAAGTCCGGTTATATCAGATGGCAGAAGGTCGGGTGTAAACTGGACTCGTCCGAAGTTTGCATCAACCGATTTAGCCAATGCCTTACAAAGCATTGTCTTACCTGTTCCCGGCATATCCTCTATAAGCACATGTCCGCCTGTTATAAGTGATGTGACTACAAGCTCCACTACATCATTTTTTCCTACAATTACTTTATTGATATTATTAATTAAGTCTTCTGCCTTTGACATAATTACCACCCTTTCTTATGCTCTTAACTTAGTTCCCTTGCCGTCTCTTTTAGCTGTCTTTAATTTCTTAAGTGATACTTCTTTTCCTTTGTAATCAATGGAAATATCAGCATTTTCAGGTATGAGGTATACTTCTGCGATTTTATCCTCTTTTTCAAGCTTAATGCCTCTTACACCTGCTGCTGATTTCTTCTTTTCAGGAATCTCATTCAACGGAAACTTAAGAAAATATCCGTTTTCTGTCTGTAAAACAACGGTCTGGCTACTGATTATAGTGCCGTCACTCTCCAATGTAATCTCAGATACTGCGTCCGTAACATGAATCATAGCTATGCTGTCACCAATATTTAATTTGGTTGATGCAACAGTTTTCTTTGATGCATCAAATTCACTTCCGTCCACAAGTTTCATCATGCCCTGTTTTGTAACAAACAAGAACTTTCTGCCTTCAAGCTGTTTTGACGCACAAAGATATATAATTTCTTCTCCTGCACTGTTGTAATTACCAAGATTATCTATAGGAGTTCCTTTATCACGGAATTTGGTAAAAGGTATATTCACTACTTTTACCTGGTGAAGATTACCATTATCCGTAAAAATACATATTTTCTCTGTGTTCAGACATTTGAAAACATATTTATTTTCGGCATATATTGTCTCCTTGTTACGTTCAAAAGATGCAGTATCAATTGTCTTTGCATAACCGAAACGGTCCATTATGAATACAACTTCCTGCTCTACAAACTTTGGTTCCTCATATACAGCCACTTCGCCGTCCTCTATTACCGTAAGGCGTTCCATTCCATATTCTTTTTTAATTCTTTCAAGGTCTTTTTTTATAGTCTTTTTCATGACCTTTTTACTGCCGAGAATTTCCTCATATTCGGCTATCCTTGCGAGAGTCTCCTCGTATTCTTTTTCGAGAGCCTCTATTTCAAGTCCAATGAGTTTATAAAGTCTTAATTCAAGAATTGCCGTTGCCTGTCTCTCCGTAAAATGAAGTTTTTTAGCATCTTTTTCGGACTTGTCAGACTTAAATCTGATTCCCTCGGTATCGCCTGAAATAAGGCAGTTTTTTGCCTGTTTAAGGTTGGTGCTTCCTCTTAGAATCTCTATAATAAGGTCAATGATATTGCATGCCTTTATAAGACCCTCTTTAATTTCTTTATTGTCATATTCTTTTTTAAGAAGGGTTGTATATTTCCTTGTGTTAATTTCATACTGGAATTCCACGTTGTATCTGATTATGTCCCTGAGTCCAAGAACCTCCGGTCTGCCGTCGGCTATTGTAAGCATATTGACACCAAAAGTATCTTCTAACTTAGTCTTCTTGTATAAAAGATGTTCAAGTTTCTTAACGTCCGCATTTTTCTTCAGTTCAAGTACAATTCTTATGCCCTCTTTAGAGGATTCGTTAGAAATATCGGTGATATCCTGTGTCTTTTTTGTCTCTATAAGGTCCACAACATCGGATATAAACTTACCGATTCCGGTGCCAATCATTGTATAAGGAATTTCCGTTATAACAAGCTTGTCTTTATCGGTTTTCTTTTTACCGGGCTCAAATACAACTTTGCCTCGTACCTTAACCTTGCCCACGCCGCTTTCGTATATATCAGCTAACTCGCTTTTATTAATTACAATCCCGCCGGTTGGGAAATCGGGGCCCGGAATATATTCCATAAGTTCGGCAGTTGTAATATCTTCATTGTCAAGATATGCCTCAACACCATTAATTACTTCCGTAAGATTATGTGTAGGAATACTCGTAGTCATACCTACGGCAATTCCCTCCGCTCCGTTAATAAGCAGGTTGGGAACTCTTACAGGAAGTACGGAAGGTTCTTTTTCCGTCTCATCAAAATTAGGAACAAAATCAACCACATCTTTGTCAAGGTCTTTAAGATATACGTCCTGTGTAAACTTCTTAAGTCTTGCCTCCGTATATCGCATTGCAGCGGCTACGTCACCTTCTATTGAACCAAAGTTACCGTGTCCGTCCACAAGTGCCATACCTTTTTTAAAATCCTGTTCAAGTACAACAAGGGTCTCATAAATTGAACTGTCACCGTGTGGATGATATTTACCCATGGCGTCACCTACGATACGTGCCGACTTTCTGTGAGGCTTGTCGTAGTTAAGTCCCAGCTCATTCATGGCATATAATACACGCCTCTGGACAGGTTTTAACCCGTCCCTTACATCCGGAACCGCTCTTGCGGTAATAACGCTCATGGAATAATCTATATATGATTTCTGCATTACGTCAGAATATTCTGTTTTTAAAATTGTCTCAGCCATATTTTAAAATATTCTCCTTCTAAATATCCAGTTCCGCATCATGGGCATGAGTGTGTATAAATTCACGTCTCGGAGGTACATCCGTACCCATAAGCATCGAGGTAATATCCGACGCCATCTTGGCATCTTCAATTTCTATCTGTTTCAAAATTCTTGTCTCCGGATTAAGTGTTGTCTCCCAAAGCTGGTCCGCATCCATTTCTCCAAGACCTTTGTATCTTTGGAGTGTAAAACTGCTGCCTTCATGTTCTTTACGGTATTTTTCAAGTGCCTTGTCATCGTAAAGGTACCGTCCTTGTCCTTTTTTAGGAACCACCTTATAAAGAGGAGGTGTAGCAAGATATATATGCCCTTCCCTTATGAGGTCAGGCATAAACCTGTAGAAAAATGTAAGCAGCAAAGTATCTATATGCGCCCCGTCAACGTCCGCATCCGTCATAAATATAATTTTGTTATATCTTAACTTACTGATATCAAAATCATTGCCATAACCCTCGGAAAAACCGCAGCCGAAAGCCGTTATCATTGTCTTGATTTCGGCATTGGCAAGAACTTTGTCCATAGATGCTTTCTCTACATTAAGAATCTTGCCTCTGATTGGAAGAATGGCCTGCGTCTTACGGTTTCTTGCTGTTTTGGCAGAGCCTCCCGCTGAATCTCCCTCTACTATAAATATCTCACATTCTTCCGGATTACGGCTCTCACAGTTGGCAAGTTTGCCATTGGTATCGCAGGAGAATTTCTGCTTGGTTAAAAGATTGGTCTTGGCTTTTTCCTCCTGTTTACGAATTTTGGCTGCCTTTTCCGCACATGCAATTACTGATTTAAGTGTCTCAAGGTTTCTGTCAAAAAACCTTACCAGCTCCGCTGCCGTAATGTCCGCAACAACCTTGCCTGCATCCTGGTTATCAAGCTTCGTCTTAGTCTGCCCTTCAAATCGTGGTTCAGGATGTTTTACCGCAACAATCGCCGTCATTCCGTTTCTTACATCGCTTCCCGTAAAATTAACGTCTTTTTCTTTGAGTATTCCAAGCTCTCTTGCGTACTTATTAATAACCGTCGTAAACTGGGTCTTAAAACCTGTAAGATGGGTTCCGCCCTCTGCGGTATAGATATTATTACAGAAACCGAGTATCTGTTCCTGAAATTCGTCAACATACTGGAATGCACATTCAACTTCTATTCCGTCCCTGCTGCCCTTATAATATGCTACATCATGTACTGCCTCTTTGTTCTCGTTAAGAGCTTTTACATAAGCGGTTATACCCTCTTCTTCATGGAAAGTTACCTTTTTTTCTTCACCTTTTCTTGCATTTTCAAACACAATAGTAAGACCGGGATTAAGATATGCCGTTTCATGGAGACGGTTTTCTATGCTCTCAGCCTTAAATTCAGTCTTTTCAAATATTGTGTTATCAGGTAAAAAGGTTACACTTGTACCCGTGTCGTTCTTACGGCAGGTACCGCACTCACGCAGTTTATATACAGCCTTGCCTCTTTCGTAACGCTGTTCATATACAATTCCGCCCTGTTTAATTCTTACCTCCAACCACTCTGAAAGTGCATTAACAACAGAAGCACCTACACCGTGAAGTCCTCCAGATATCTTATAGCCTCCGTCTCCGAACTTTCCGCCGGCATGAAGTACGGTAAATACTACTTCCACTGCGGGAATTCCTGCCTTTGGATGAATACCTGTTGGAATTCCTCGTCCGTTGTCCGTTATCGTGGCTGTTCCGTCATTATTAAGCGTTACATATATCGTATCGCAATATCCTGCCAGATGTTCGTCCACAGAGTTATCCGCTATTTCATAAATAAGATGATTAAGTCCCTTTGTTGACACGCTTCCTATGTACATTCCCGGTCTTTTTCTTACTGCTTCAAGACCTTCAAGAATAGAAATAGATGACGCATCATACACGTTATTGACCTTCGTTGCCATTAATAATTCCTCGCTATACAAAATATAGAATCATTTTAGCACTTTTTTATGAAATATTCTACTTTTATTATTTTTCGGTGATTTCACCGTCCTCGATTCTCACTATACGGTCTGCATATCCTGAAATAAATTCATCGTGGGTTACAAGAATTATTGTTTTATGTTGTTCTTTTAACTTATCAAATATGTCCATTATATTTTTTCCGTTAGTCTTATCAAGGGAACCTGATATTGTATATTTCCACCTGAATAATCATTAACGGCTACATAATACATCTCATCCTGTGAAGCACTACCGCCTTTTTGAGTATAAAAAGCTACTGCTGCCCAAACATTGGTAAGGGCTGCAGTAGCTATAGTTATTTCAAATATTAAAATTAGAATTACAGGAAACATTCTGGAATATAATTTTGTCATTATCAATTCCCCTTTTTGTCTTTATTTAATTCCCAGTATATCCTTAACAACAGCTTTCATCTCTGTCTTATCGCACACTCTGTCATGGAGAACAGGTGCTGTCCTGATATCTTCAATTGCCTGTGGAACTGCAACATTGGCAATTCTGCTAAGTTCGTCAACAAGTTCAAAATCTGTCATCTTGTCATATTTTGCCTTATCAATAGCATCCATTACGCTTCTTGTGAATTTGAATGGGCTTGCTGTTGATGCAATTACAGTCTTAGTCTCATCGGATGTCTCTGCAACGTATTTCTTATATACGCTTGCGGCAACTGCTGTATGTGTATCGATTACATAGCCTGTGTTGTAGTAAATAGACTTAATAGCTTCCGCTGTCTCTGCTTCACTTGCATAGTTGCCGTAGAAATCTTCAAGCTTGGCTCTCATATCATCGGTAATTGTATATCTGCCGTCTTTCTTAAGGCTGTCCATAAGCTCTTTATTAGCGTTGGCATCATCACCTGCTATTCTGTAGATAAGTCTTTCAAGGTTGCTTGAAATAAGAATATCCATAGATGGAGAAGATGTAAGGACAAATTCCCTGTTTCTGTCATAAGTTCCTGTTTTGAAGAAATCAAAAAGGACTTTATTTTCATTGGATGCACAGATAAGCTTTGCAATTGGAAGTCCCATATTCTTAGCATAATATGCGGCAAGAATGTTACCGAAATTACCTGTAGGAACTACAACATTGATTCTGTCACCGTTCTTAATCTCGTTATTGGCAAGAAGTCTTGTATAAGCATATACATAATATACAACCTGTGGAACAAGTCTTCCTATATTGATAGAGTTAGCTGATGAGAACTGGAATCCGTTAGCATCAAGTTCTTTAGCTAATTCGCTGTCTCCGAACATTGTCTTAACGCCTGTCTGGGCATCGTCAAAATTACCTTCAATTCCTACAACGTATGTATTATCGCCCTTCTGGGTAACCATCTGCTTCTCCTGAATTGGGCTTACACCGTGCTTTGGATAAAATACGATTATCTTGGTTCCCTTAACATCGGCAAATCCTGCAAGGGCAGCCTTACCTGTATCACCTGATGTAGCTGTAAGAATTACGATATCGTTCTTAATATTGTTCTTTCTGGCACTTGTTGTTAAAAGATGTGGAAGAATAGATAATGCCATATCCTTAAAAGCTATTGTTGCGCCATGGAACAATTCAAGGAAATATGCGCCGTCTGCATTAACAAGCGGTGCTATCTCATCTGTATCAAATTTACTGTCATATGCTTTATTAATACAATTCTTAAGTTCTTCCTCTGTAAAGTCAGTAATGAATAACTTCATTACTTCATAAGCTACTTCTCTGTAATCCATTCCTGCAAGTTCTTCAAGAGAAACGTCCAATGCCGGAATTGATTCAGGTACATACAACCCTCCATCAGCTGCAAGACCTTTCAAAATTGCCTGAGAGGCAGTTACTTTAACATCAGCACTTCTTGTACTTCTATATAACAGACTCATTACCATACCATCCTTTATATTTATCTTTAAATTTCATCATATTATACCATAACTAAAAATGGTCTTCAATCATTTTTTGAAGACCATTTCATTAACCGTTAAAATGTAAAATATACATGTCCGCCATACTCGAACAATCTTGTAAGTGCCGACACATGCCATGCTCCGGCATTAACACTGTAATTCGATGCAAAGAAAAGTGCTCCCATGGAGTAATCCTCACCGTACAATGCTCTCTGAACCGCCTCAACGGTTTCGTTTGTTACATAAACCGAATAGAATCTTCCGTCCGCCACAGGCTGGAACTGCTCACCGTTTCCCTGAAAAATAACTTCAGTAATAGTATTAGGGAATCTTGAACTTCTTACTCTGTTAATAATAACATCCGCAACCATTATCTTTGACATTATATCCCCTCCGGTTGCTTCTGCCTCTACTATTTTTAAAAAATTATTATAATCTTCATCCGTACACGGAATTACATAAGATGGTGCTGCTGCCTCCTGTGTCTCTTCTTCAACAGGTGTTTCTGTTTCCTCAACCGTCTGTTCTTCCGATACTTCTGTTTCTGTCTCTTCTTCCTGCGGTATTTCCACATCTGTAAATCTTACCGTATTAAAACTATCCATTACAAGATTAAGTCTATTGTCTTCAGTAATCATTACCGAAACAGGTGTTTCAGGAGTTGAATTTTCGTTATCTGATTTCTTACCCGGTGCAAATGCCAGGGTTATTCCAGATATCATCAACATAGCAATGATAATAATATTTTTTTTCAAAAATTTAATCATACAATATCTCTTTCCTTTTTTATTTTTAACACACGGTGATTATAATTTGATTTTTTTCAGGGTGTCAACAAAACACCCTTTTTTTGGTAAAAAGTACCCCTGTAACAATTTTGTAATAATTATGTCCGTCATTTTATATAGTTTTTTTGGATTTAACGTGAAATTATTGTGCATGTTTTATTGTATAATTAATTTATGTTCATATTTAGTTCACAAAAGAATGGTTATTTTCTGCAATCCCGTCCCATTTTTCAGCCTGAAAAAGTATAAAAAGTGGTGTGTGTCACCACTTTTTGCATGATTTTCTGCTGTTTTTTTATCATTGTGCGAGGTAAAATGTAAGAAAATCTTCTTTCTTACATTTTTCTCATTATATATTGTCATCCACATATCATTCCTGTATACTTAAATTATTACATAATACAAGGAGGATATATGAGCGAATTACCCGGTGTATATACCACCAGACTAAAAGACGGAACCGCAAGTTACCGCGCAGGAATAACAGTTAAATCAAAGCATATAAGTCTCGGAAGTTTTGATAATCCGGATGACGCTTCAGGTGCATACAGGGATGCTTTGTATACCCTTAAAAGCGACTGCACCATTGAGGATTACGAAAAAATATCCAACCATCTTCCTTTTAAAAAATATGTCATCCTTATTAATCTCAGGGACAACGGCATATATTTTAATACGCCGATTTATATGTACAAAAAATATTTCCTGTATTATGTGGACAGAAAGACAATCCTTACTTTTGACGTTGATGACCTTTTTTATTTTTCGGATAAATCAATTATGAAGCGGGGCAACCATCTTTTTGTTGCGGAATACGGGATGCAGACCAATATTTTAAGCCGTTACGGAATAAGGGATCATGCCGTTCCCGGACGGGATTACTATTTTTCCAACGGCAATCCCTACGATTTCAGATATGGTAACGTCAACATTGTGAATAGATATTACGGTGTCCAAAAGATAATCAAAAAAGGACAGCCCCGTTATAAAACGGTTATACATATTAAAGGCAATTTTGTTGTGGGAACATATAAGACGGAGGAAGAAGCTGCCATCGCCTACAATAAAGCAGTCCATTATCTTAAGAAAAACGGATGCGAAAAAAACTTCCCGGAAAATTATCCGGAAAGTCTCTCTGCTATCTCCTATGCGTCCATATATCATTCAGTCAAAATTTCTGATAAAATACGAACTTATAAATTCTTATAGATTTCCGGTCTGAAGTCATTTCTTACCGGAAATTTTTTTCTGTATTCATACTCTTCCTCTTTATTAATATCGGCAATGATTATGTCCTCTTTTTCTCCTGCCATTGAAATCACATCACCCTTAGGTGATACCGCCATGGAGTGTCCCATGTAATAAGTAGAAACATCTTCACCTGCTCTGTTAATTCCCGCAATATAAGTCTGGTTCTCAATGGCTCTCGCTTTTAAAAGCACCTGCCAGTGCCCATCCCTTGGTCCGCTGAAATTAGCTGCAACCGTAATCAGGTCAGCTTTCTTTGAGGCTTTGATAAAAAGCTCCGGAAACCGCAAATCATAGCATATTAACGGGCATACCGTAATATCATCAATCTGACAGAAGGAAAGGCTGCTGCCCTTTTCATAGACCCTGTCTTCTCCTGCATAAGTAAACGGATGAATCTTGTCATAGCTGCATATTATTTTTCCAAGATTATCAATAATAACATAAGTGTTATAATATCCGCTATTTTTGCGACTTATATAACCATAACCGATATAAATATTATATTTTGAGGCGAGTTTTGCCATTACGGAATACGTCCGTCCTTTTTCATCTTCATAAAAGCACTCCGGCTTCATGGTAAAGCCTGTCATGCTCATTTCAGGAAAAAGGGCAAGCCTGACCTTACTGTCAGACACTGCTTTTATATATTTTTCCGCTGCATTGAGGTTACGTTCTTTATCCTCAAAAAAAATATCTGTCTGACATATTCCTATTCTCATGGCCGTCTCCTTTATTTATTGTTGATGTAATTAATAAGTCCTTCTGCCGCAATTATTTTCTGCATGAAAGGAGGGAACGCCTGACCTTTAAATTCAGTGCCCTTTGTTCTGTTGTAGATGATACCGCTGTCAAAATCCACTTCTACATCATCACCGTTTTCGATTCCCTTTGACGCCTCAGGACATTCAATAATAGGAAGTCCGATATTAATTGCATTTCTATAAAAAATTCTTGCAAATGTCTCTGCAATTACACAGCTTACGCCTGCTGCCTTAATGGCTATAGGTGCATGTTCCCTCGAAGAACCGCATCCGAAGTTCTTATCTGCAACAATGATGTCACCTTTTTTTACATTCTTAACAAAGTCCTTATCAATATCTTCCATACAGTGTGTTGCAAGTTCCGCAGGGTCTGATGAATTAAGATATCTTGCAGGAATTATTACGTCCGTATCTACGTTGTCGCCATATTTAAATACTGTTCCATGTGCTTTCATTTTACATTACCTCCTCAGGTGATGAAATCTTACCCGTAATTGCCGAAGCTGCCGCAACCGCCGGGCTTGCAAGGTATACTTCTGATTCAACGTGTCCCATTCGTCCTACAAAGTTACGGTTAGTAGTTGATATACAACGTTCTCCCTTTGCAAGGATTCCCATGTAACCGCCAAGACATGGACCGCATGTAGGAGTGCTCACAACTGCTCCTGCCTCAATAAATGTCTTAATAAGGCCTTCTTCGATAGCCTGAAGATAAATCTTCTGTGTTGCAGGAATTATAATTGTCCTGATTCCTTTTTTAACCTTATGTCCTTTAAGGATCTCTGCTGCAATTCTAAGGTCGTCAAGTCTTCCGTTAGTACATGAACCGATTACTACCTGGTCGATTGCTATGTCAAAACCTTCGTCAATGGTATGTGTATTCTCAGGAAGATGTGGAAAAGCAACTGTTGGCTTTAATGCTGAAAGGTCGATTACATATTCTGCATCATACTCTGCATCTTCATCTGCTTCATATACAGTGTATTCTTTTGTGGAATGTTCTTTCATGTACTCGATTGTAAGGTCATCCACAGGGAAAATACCATTCTTTCCACCGGCCTCAATTGCCATGTTGGCGATTGTAAATCTGTCATCCATAGAAAGGTATTTTATACCGTCGCCTACAAATTCCATTGATTTGTATAAAGCACCGTCCACGCCGATCATTCCGATTATGTGAAGAATAATGTCTTTACCGCTTATCCACTTGGCAGGTTTGCCTGTAAGTACGAATTTAATTGCTGAAGGAACTTTGAACCATGCAAGTCCCGTAGCCATTCCGGCTGCCATATCAGTTGAACCTACACCTGTCGAAAATGCACCGAGTGCTCCGTATGTGCAAGTGTGTGAATCCGCACCGATAATAACGTTACCTGCTACCGTAAGTCCTTTTTCAGGCAAAAGGGCATGTTCGATACCCATTTCACCAACTTCAAAATAGTTGGTAATGTCATGCTTTTTTGCAAAATTTCTTACACACATACAATGCTCTGCCGATTTAATATCCTTGTTAGGAACAAAATGGTCAGGAACGAGTGCGATTTTATCTTTGTCAAATACTGTTTTGGTATTCATCTTCTCCATCTCATGGATTGCCACAGGTGAAGTGATGTCATTACCAAGTACAAGGTCTAACTTAGCTTCTATAAGCTGACCTGCCGATACTTCAGGAAGACCTGCATGAGCTGCAAGAATCTTCTGTGTCATTGTCATTCCCATAATAAAAATCTCCTTTTTTTATTCTGGTTGTATTTTAGCATATTTTTTATTATAATTAAAATACATATTATATATATTTATTATAACGTGAGGTTATATAATGAACAATAATTTATCTTTATACAATATATTTCTTGCCGTTGCCGAAGCCGGAAGCACCCTTGGCGCAGCTAAGACTCTCTTTATAAGTCAGCCTGCCGTAAGTAAAGCAATTTCCAAATTGGAGGCGTCCCTTGAAGTCAGTCTTTTTGTAAGAAGTAAAAAAGGTGTCCGACTTACAGATGACGGACTTATTCTTTATGACCGTATAAAAAATGCTTTTGAATATATCGATGAGGGCGAGTCGGTTATCAGAGAGCGTAACAGCCTTGGCACGGGACATATTAAAATCGGTGTCAGCAGTACCTTATGCAAATATATACTTCTGCCCTATCTTTCCCTATACACCAAGGACCATCCTCACATACGTATTTCGATTGAATGTCATTCCTCAAGGGAAACCGCAGATATTCTCCAACAGAACCACGTTGACCTCGGTCTGATTGCCAAGCCTGATAATTCAGCCCTTTCCTGCTTAAGTCTTGGATATATGCACGATACCTTTGTTGCCACCAGGGAATATCTCTCCAATATGGCAAAAAGAAATGATGCCAACCTTATGATGCTTAATAAGGAAAATCTTACCAGGCAATATGTGGACAGGTATATTCCTGCCAGATTTTATGAAAAATTCAATCTTATGGAAACCGACAATATGGAACTTCTTATAGAATTTGCCAAAACAGGCATCGGTATCGGCTGTGTCATCAAGGAATTTGTTAAAAAAGAACTGGGTAACGGACTGTTAGTGGAATACAATACAGGTCTCCCCGAAATAGAAAAACGTGAGGTGTGCTTTGCCTATTCCTATAGGCGCATGCCCAATCCTCACGTTATGGATTTTCTCGATTATGTGAATGAGAAAAAATCCGATAAAAAATTTAACGTATTGGTGTAGATTAGTTTCAAATACAAAATGCAGCATATAAAGGAACAATCTTCTTATTATCCTCAAATCCAAAGTTTTTGGAAGATAGTTTAATGGCATAATCAGGTTTGTAAGTGTCCATATATACTTTTAAGCTCTTAGCTCTGGTATTGTCAGCAGATTTTACTTCAATAGGTATAAGTCTGCCATCCCGCTGAATAATAAAATCAATTTCAGCCCCACGCTCCGACTCCCAATAGTAAGTATTGTAGCCATTAATTGTAAGCTGCACATTAACATAGTTTTCAGCCATACCGCCCTTAAAATCATTGATTTCCTCAACCATATAAAGAATATCATTCGCTGCTAAATCTTTTTTTGCACAAAGCAAACCTAAATCCGATACATAAATCTTAAATGCATCAATATTGCGGTAATTTTCCAAAGGTTTTTTAACCTGCTCAACCTTGTAAACCTGTGATACAATTCCTGACAAGCAAAGCCATTCAATGGCATTTTCAAATTCAGAAGCCCTTCCGCCTTTCTTAATCAGTTTATATTGGAAACGGGTATTCTTTTTTGATAGCTGGACAGTAATGTTATCATAGGCAAGTCTGGTTTTTTTGATTTCATTAAGTTTGTTGTACTTACTCATATCATTAAGGTAACTTGCAAGTATCGTGTCCTGGGTATGACGTACAAGGATATAATCTTTTGTTTCGGCAAATTGCATCACACACTCCGGCATACCACCTACTACGAGATACTGGCGGTAGAGCTGCATTGCGGCATCATGCAAAGCTGACGGCAATGGTGTATCTGTGTTGAAACACTTTTTTATCTGTTCTGTTAAATCTTTTTCACCGAGTGCCAGCATAAATTCTTCCATATCCATAGGATAAAGTGTTTTCATATCAACCTTTCCTACAGGGAAAGAGAATTTAGTCCTATTAACAGCAACTCCCAACAGACTTCCCGCAACAATTATATGATAATCAGGAGCATCTTCGCAAAAATATTTGAGTGAAGTCAATGCTCTTTCGCAAAGCTGCACTTCGTCAAATACTATCAGTGTCTTTTCTTTTACAATAGTCTGCCCTGCAATATGTGACAAAATTGGTATCAGATAATCAGGGCTGATATTTTCCTCAAAGGTATCACTAAGCTTCGGATTGGTCTCAAAATTGAAATATGCCACATTTTCATAATCAGTACGTCCGAACTCCAGAATGGAATATGTCTTTCCTACCTGTCTTGCTCCCTGTAAAATAAGAGGCTTACGATGTTCGCTTTCTTTCCATTCTTTCAGAAATCCCATAATTTTCCTATACATAATCCACCCTCCTTAAAGGTACTAAGTATAGTATGGCAGATATTCGTGTAAAAATCAACGTATTTTTATTGTTTTTTTTGCATTAAAATGCACTAATATTTCTGTTGAATTTACATAATATGGCATGTATATATTTTTTAAGCAACTATACGTCTATAAAATAATTCATAAAGAAAAATCCATTTTTTTAAGATATTCTGCAATCTGCTCGACATTTCAATATTATCGTAATCTGTTTTTTCAGCATACATAACAACTCCGTTTTTCGTATCATATTGGCAAATAATGTTTAGTCACTAAACAAACAAATCTTAGTCCTCAATTCCAAACATAAGATACGCATAAATGTTTCCTCTATACTCGCTTGGAATTTCAAGTTGTTTATCAATTATATCTTCAACTGTCTTGAATCCATTTTGACGGAGATATTCCAATGTCGTTTTACGCACTTTTAATGTCTCTATGCTTTGTTTTTTTACCTCCGAAGGAACCTTGTATACTATACGTTTTTCTAACATGACTTATTCTCCTCATACAACTTATCAACCTCAGCTTCATACACTGATTCAGTATGAGTATCAAACAGCACCCACTCCACCAGATCAAAGCTGTCCGGATTATCTTGCAAGAATCTGTTTACTGTATGTACCGCAATCTTTGCTGCCAACTCAACCGGAAAACCATATGCTCCCGTTGAAATGGAAGGAAATGCAATATACCTTATTCCATTATCCATTGCCAGCTTCATAGAATTAAAATAGCAGTTAGTAAGAAGTTCCTCTTCTCTATTCATTCCACCATTCCATATCGGTCCTACAGTGTGTATCACATAATCACATGGCAGATTATATGCTTTTGTTATCTTTGCTTCTCCTGTCTTACATCCGTGAAGTTTTCTGCACTCCTCCAGAAGTTCCGGCCCCGCGGCTCTGTGAATCGCACCATCTACACCACCTCCGCCAAGAAGGGAGTTGTTTGCAGCATTCACGATTGCCTGCACCTCTGTTACTTTTGTTATGTCTCCTTTTATCGCCTTTATCAAGTCTGACAATATGGCAGGATATTTAATTTCCAAATCACACACATTTTTTATTTAACCTTTATAATTCATACTTGAAACAGTTTCATAGATTAACCTAACATGACTCGGATATATATGATTACCAGATTCTTTTAGCCTTCTTTCAAATTCTGAAACAAGTATTTCTTTTAGATATAAAAAATTTCCCATACCCATACCTATGCATTTCATCTCTTTGGGTCCTTTTGTTATTGTATTTGGAAATCTTCTTCTTGCCTCTACCGCTAAGTTTTCATTCTGTATATAACTGAAGCTATATAGCCACATATCACCCATGAATCGTTATAATCGTAATCTCACCTGGGCACCCCATTGCTCCAGGATGAGCAAAAGTCCAAGCTATAATATCATGTTCCGATATTTCATCAATATTCTGCATTGTCAAATAAATAGGTTTATTAGTTCTATTCTATATCAATTTCTTTATTTGCTCCTTCTTCAGTTATAATTAATTGGTGTTCGTACTTCTATAAGATTTCCTGATGGGTCATAAAATCTTACAAGCTTCTGTCCACCTTCAAGTTCCATTAATTCCGTAACATAATTTACAACATACTTGCCAGACTCCAGTTTTTCAATAATACCTTCTATATCATTATCTTCAAAATAAAGTTCTGTCATATTGTTATGTGGAGTTGTATGTATTTTTGTACTATCATACCATACATCTACATCCTGCAATACAAGTCCCTCAGACATTATCACATTGCCTTCCAGCCTTGTAATCACACGCAGTCCAAACAGTTCTTCATAAAAATCAATTGATTCGTCAATGTTATCAACAATGACCAATACATTTTTCAAACTCATATTTTATGTACCTGCCTCTCCATTTCTTTTTGAATCTATATCATAATTACATCTAAAAGATAATCCTGCTGCACCTGACTTAGTTCCTTGCCGGCTGCATTTTATGCCACTTTCGGATGCACTCCCTGCAGCATGTTGCTGTTGTATGTATACAATAAATACAGAATAGTCTCCGCTTAACTCTGGTCCGCTCAAAGCCAAGGTTCACTGGATCTTGTGAACCTTTTCATCAGAGTCAATTTATCATCATTTGCTATATTCTTACAGGCATCCCTCAATGATTTCAACAAGTAACTATTAGCCTTTCGAGAAATATTAGATGTCATTAACTGAAACACTCTTCACCAAATAATTTTCACCTCCAACATTCTACTAATTTTATACAAATATTAATAATTTATAAATTGTGCATATGACTATAACTTTCATACTACTTTAAGAATTTTTCATCACATAATTCTTCTGATATAGTATAAGTTGCTTCTATAAATTTTTCGACACTCGATATAGCTGTTTCTATATCAAAGTGGAAATAAAAACTTTCATCTTGATCATTTCCATAGTCCCAACTTGACTGCATACAAGTTTTTTTCCTAATAATCTCATAAAATCGTTTTTCTGTATAATTTAATATAATTCCATATATTTTATCATCAGGATTATCCGCTGATGTTGGATTATGTAGCTCTACCGATGCTTTAAGTTTTTTATGTTTCTCATCAATTACAATCTTGAAATTTGAAAAAACATTGTCCAAATCTAAAGTCCAACTGTCATCTTCACTCTCAAATCCATATTTTTTAAGTTCGTATTCCATTGCATATTTGATAACTAAATCATCTCTTTTCAGAAGATTTGTTAATTCTATAAATTCATTTTCAAAATACAGTTCATAATAATTTTTTAACGCATCTTTTCTTTCTTTCTTTTTTGATAATGTACTTAAATTTTTAGGATATTTCGTATTATCAAAAAATACTTTTTTTATACAATAATAATGCAACTGGCTTTGTCTACTTGGAATAATACTATCTATTGGAACGTTCTTTAACTCGTTTTCTATCATTTCAATTTTTTCATATACTGGTCTATTTTTCAGACGTGAGTTAAAAGAACTATCCATCACAATATAATTTGCTATCGTAGCTATGTATTTTTTATTCCTTGCCGATAGTTTAATCTTTACATCAACCACCTCACCATCCATTTCATATAATGCATACTCGTAATTTCTATTAATTATAAAGTGCTCGTCATTGCACCTACCTGCTCTTGTATGAGATTTCATAAACTCTTTTTCATTTGGGCTAACATTTCCACTATCCCAGGAGAATGTATCCATCATACTATAATATCTACGTGCCATATACTGACCACTTTCAACAGTATATGATTTTCCTATCTTGCATATTTTTCCAAAATCAGTTGTGTCATACATCTCTTGCAAGAGTTTATAACTATATTTTTTTATTTCACTTTCCCAGTTTTGTGGCAATAATCTATTACCTATTTGTTCTGAGTTTTTATTGTTTACTCCATTCATTGAAAATAGATTTGCAATTGCAAAAATATCATAAATAACTTTATACTTCGATGATTTCACAAAAGGCTCTTTTAAAATTTCAAAATACAACTTCATTATCATCATTTTTGGTACAACATCATCATTTAATAATACAGTTTTAATAATATTATGAGCATTTGACAATGTATCTGTAGATATATATTCCATTTCTGACTTCTTGAAATACTTCTTAAAATCATTATCAAATCCATTTCCTATCCTCAATATCATAAGTATAAAATCTAAAAAATCATTCAGATCATATAGCATTCCCGAATAGAATCTATTATTAGAAAACATGTACCATACACTCGTTCCTGCCGCATAATTACCATTAGATAATACAATTTCTTCTTTTGTCGCATATTCTTTTCTTGTGAGGCACTTTGTCAATTTGTAATCGAGTTCTTTATTTATCTTGCAAATAAAATAATGATAGAACAGTTCATCTCTAGAATATTTGACACTTTTATTAATTTCTCGACATTTATTTTGTATATCTATCCATTTTTCAGACATTCTATCAAAATCTTCCTTAAATGCATATGCTCTGATGAAATCTATGCTATCTAAGTCTACACTCTTATTATTTATATCTATAAAATAATCAATACAAAATTTCTTTTCCTTTTTAGTTTTACCAATATAGTTCACAATTAAATTTACAGAACTATCAAGCAAAGAATCCATCAAATCTTCTTGATCATCTGGTAACATTCTATCCAAACGTTCCCTTATACATAACCAAATTCTTCTAAAATCATCTTTTTGGCTTAAAACATCATTTTCTATAATTGTTTTATATAAGCTAATATTACTTTTCTCAATTTTATCATAATCAAAACTTTCATTTAATGCTTCAGAAAAACACTTAAATGTTCCATTTTGTATTTGGCACAATGGAAACAGCTTTTTTCCCTCTGACACCACATTGTTCAAATATGTAAGCAACAATGTAATCACAGACAAACGTTGTTGACCATCTATTCTTAATAAGTGCTTCCGGAGAAATAAACAATAATCGTAGCTTTCTGTTTTTTATTCTATCTATAATGCTTCTCTTCTCTTCACTTGCTAAATCGCTATAATAACAAGCAATTTCTGCTTTGGATGCAACTCGAATATTATCCATTGTTTTTTTGCTTCTCTGGTTGATTTTCTGTGCAAACGAAAAAATTCCCATCTTGTCTATATCGGAACGACTTATTCCCTATTTGCTTTTCATCTGGCATTCTATCAATTAGATGCTTATAAATTTTTACTTCATCTTGATTTAATAGACAAATAATTCTGACACCTATTCCATCAGGTAGTTCTTCAATAAATTTTGCTGCATCATTATATTTCATCATATAGTTTTTTCTATAGATTTTTTCTGCAATATTGTTTGCATCTTTAGAACGTCCGCTAATAGTTATACCCTTTACATCTTCTAGTAATTTATTCAAATAATGCTCAATTTTATCTATAATACATTTATATTCTTCACTTTTACTCAATAGAATTTTCGATGCTTTTTCTATAAATTCATTTCGATTTGTGCCCATCTTTTCTCCTCTATACTGTATCTCCTTCTCCCAAAACCTGAAGAATATATTTATCCATATTTCCAGCGTGATTGTACATATCAAGTAATAGCTTACTTCCCCTATCTATATGTGCTTTAACATACTGTGGAAAGTACTCTTCTTCTGTCAGGTATCGTCCTTCCACCTGCTCTATAAGCACCTTAAAATATGTATCATTATCTCCAGTAATTGTTTGTCTATTTAGATCTAGCCCGTCAGAATCTGACTTATAATCTGCGACTGATGTTTTTTCTAACAAAGACCATGCTATTGCATGCTTAACCAAGGTATATGGTTTATAATTTGTTCTATTTTCTAATTCCTCAAAGATTTCTTGTGTTCTCTTTGATGTTTTTAATCTAAAAATCATTGGCTACACCTCAAAAAAGTAATTATTCTCAATCGTAGTTCTGTTTTCATTTTCATCGTTAATCAACAGATACTCTTTTGAAATATAAGGTTTTACTATCTTATAGTACTCCTCATTTATTTCTTCATCTGTAGACAGAATAATTACCTGATTACTAATATTCGGAAAGAATTTTTCTGAGATTTCACGTCTATGATTTGCATCAATTCTAGCATATGGAGTATCAATAACAAACGGAATATTCTGTCCTGATATCTCGATAATCGCCCAATACAATGCCAAGATAAAAATTTGACGTTCTCCTTTTGACAATCTTCCTAGCTCAATTTTTTTATATAATTGAATTGGTTCCTTACCCAATTCGACTTCAGATATATTTTTCAGCACATTTATAGATGTACCGTGCAACATTTTAATCAGTCTTTTTTCACCTTTAGTTCCAATAAGATTTGTAAACTCTGAACTTCCCAAATTTTTGTACAGCGTCAAGAGTTCTTTGCCGTTATATTCCTCGTCCTGATATAAATTAAAATCAAAATTCTTTCCAATTTCGATATGTGTTATCAAATTGTTTTTTCTATAAATTGACTTCAATTTCTGTACAATAGCCTTCTCAAGTTTCTTTCTTATGCTTACAGTTTTCTCTTCTAGGAACTGTTCCATCATAGAAGAAATACCAGCGCTCAGCTCATAGACATGCTTATTCTGAGCATTTGATTTAAGAATTTGCATCGCTTTATCTCTAATCTGTTCTTGCGAATTCAATTCTTTATCAATATCCTCTAATCTGTGTTGCGAGTCATATAGTCTACTTGTTATGTCATCCTTTTTCTTAAGAATTTCATTTTCCTTTTGAGCAAATGTATTAACATCCTCCTCACTCATTGAGTTTTTCAGAATTCTATTAATCTCTGCTGTTCTTTCAGAAGCTATCTTTCTCTTTTTAACCATAGAACACTATGGGTATCCTATGTTCTCCAAACGCGTTTCAAACGCCATCAGAACATATCAACACGCAAAAACGCCTCGTACTAAGCAAAACTCTATCGATTACATAGCACGCAACTTCAAGAAATATCAAAAATATATGGAATTACCTATTTCTGATAAATGTTGCGACAAACTAAAAAAGGAGCCTCTTCGCCGTAAAGCAAAAGAATTAGGGATGGAATGTGTTATATTAGGAATTTTGGCATCTGAGAGTTACCAACGTGAAAAGGCATGGCTTGAATATGGCTGTAATGTTTTTTATAAATTTAAAGACAACCAATGTAAGCCACTCTCTTTTTGGACTGATGATGATATCAATGAATATATTGAAAAATATAATGTTAAAATCCCAGATTTATACAATTTGGGTTATACAAGAAATGGTTGTATGTTTTGTGGGTTCGGAGTTCACCTTGAAGCTCCAGAATCCAATCGTTATCAAAAACTGAAAGAAACTCATCCAAAGCAATATGCCTATTTTATTGACAATTTTGGTGGCATGATGCTTCAATTTGATATAATTGTATAGCAACTATGCAAGCGAGAAGAGATTAGCAATATTTTTCTCTTTTCGCTTACTTTAAAACAGTGTATCTTATATAGTGTCCATTGCTTGTAACTTATGAATATACTCCTGCGGAATAGATTCATACCCATATATACTATTCGTCTGTACAAAAAAGGACGCAGAATCTCTCCCGCATCCTCACAACTATCTGGCTTTATCTTCTCTTACCTTTGATACTTCCATATGTGATGCTTCCTGCTTCACCTCATCCACACCGCTAGCCTCAAATGCATCTGCATTATACTGATACTCCTGCGGTTCAGCGACCATCGGCGAATATCCAACCTCTGCTTCTACTCGCTCAGCTTCTACCAGCTCTGGCTCTGTCTGTTCCTTCTCATTCTCCATATGCTTTTCCTTATCAATCTGCACATTCATAGCCAGATTATCCAGCTTATCAATCGAAGCATCCAGATGAAGTTCCATTGATACAAGCATCTTTTTCACCGCTTTCATAGGTGCAAACATCGCCTTTATAATGTGATGTTTCTGCTCTTTCTGTGAATAAATATCAAGAAGTTTTTTCTTAATTCCTAAGAACTCAGACACCCTATATAATGCCGCCCTACCCTTTACTTTTGCCTCATTCACAATACTCTTAGCAGTAGATTTGACCTGTGCTTTCACTTCAGATACCTGTGACTTTATCTGCTCGCATCTGCTATTAAGTCGCTCCTGTGCTTCTGACAATGCCTTTTTAGCATTATTGACAAGCGTATCTTCCTGCATTTCTTTGATCTGGTTCTGCATATTAGTGATTTCTTCTGTCATGGAATCAATCTTTTTCTCCCAGTCCATCCACATAACTACATATCTCAAATACATCGTTTGCCTGCTCTTTCATGGCATTCTTCTTTAATTATTCGAGAAGTTACCTTATAACCTCCTCATTGGTAAGTGTTTTTCCTGCTTCCATATCCATTCTGTAAATGGGGCAGCCTTGGCCGCCACTGTACTCTGATAACTAATTATCGAAATGGCGTTGCCTCTTTGTCCTTCTCTTTGTCAGGAGTACCATAATGTTTCTCGGCACTCTCCCTCACCTTTTCGTTGCTCTAATCATTTGCTTTCTCATATTCAGAAATAATCTCATTATGGAGTTTTTCCCTGAAATCCTTTGTGACCGGATAGCAGACATCCTAGTAGATTGTCTTGCCCTGCTCATCCACCTGCTCTGTTACCGCTCCGGCTACAAGTACACCTGTTCTTTCTGCTATGTGAAGATTGGTGTTCTTAGTCTTGATGGAAGTGTTGGACTCTTTAAGGTTTCACTTGCTTCTTGACAGTCCTTGATTCTTCGACTCTGACTGATGAATGGTACTCTTGCGATATGACTTTTTTTATATTCAACTTTCTCACCTTTTTTCTGCATCTATTGCCCAAAATCATAAAAACCAGCCGCTAAGGTGTTTAACCCTAACGGCTTCTTAACTCATAATTTTATAAATTTCTCTTAATCCTCAATCTGTGGAATATTAACCAGCTGTTGCAGCTTCTTTTCAAGAACTGCCTTATCCGGTAACTGAAGCTGATACTGTGATACCAACATCGGTGACATAGTCCTGCTCATAGCATACTCCACCACCTCATCATTTTTAGCTGCACACAGAAGCAATCCTACACTTGGATTCTCATTCTCTTTTTTTACCTGTCTATCCAATGCTTCAAGATAAAAATCCAGTTTGGATATATATTCAGGTTTGAACTTGCCTATTTTAAGTTCTATTGCTACAAGACACTGTAATCCTCTATGGTAAAATAATAAATCAATTCGAAAATCATCACCACCAACCTGTACCTTATATTCTTCATCAACAAACGTGAAATCTTTTCCTAATTCCAAAATAAAATCTTTCATGTTTCTGATTAAAGCTTTTCGCAAATCATTCTCATGAAACTCGTTCGGCAAATCCAAAAATTCCATAACATAGGAATCCAGAAATGGGTTTTCTCCCAAATTTTTAACTGATTCCGGTAACAAAGTTTCCTTTGATAACATATATCTTTCATAATATCCACTGTCTAACTGTCTCTCCAGCTGTCTTTTAGAATAGTTTTCCTTGATACATAGACGGATATAGAACTCTCTTTCTTCATCTGTCTTACATCCTGACATTATCAGCAAGTGATTCGTCCAGCTAATTTGTGACACCAGTGGTAACACAATTTCATTATCCTTATAAGTCTCATAAAATTTTTTCATTCTATAAAGACCTCTTCGGTTAAATCCCTTTATTTCAGGAAACGTCTCCTGTATTTCTTTTGAAATTTCATCTATATATGCATCGCCATACGTAGCATGTTCCGTTTCCCTGCTTAAGAACTCACCTACTTTCCAATACATCTTGATAAGTTCCTCATTTACTTTTTTTAATGCATTTTGTCTAGATTCTTCAATTATATGGATTAATCCGGCTGCTGGTATCAAATCATTACTCATACAAATATTCCACCTTTCGAATTGTGACACCACCGGTGTCACAATTTCATTCTTAACATTTTAGCGAAAAACTATAATTTTTTTCAAAATCATTATATTTTAATTATATCAAGATTCGCCACTCCTCTCAATTACTTTCTAAAATAAATACTACTGATATTGCAAAACAGACAGCTCCCTAATCAGGGAACTGCCTGTGTCAGTCTTTTATTATATTTCCAAGAATTAGTTATTAACTAACTTATCTTCTTCGTTATTCCAGCTGTAAAGTTTACGAACTTCTTCGCCAACCTTCTCTGATGGATGTTCAGCAGCAAGCTTTCTCATAGCCTTGAAGTGAACCTGACGTCCTGCTGGAGACATATCTAATAAGAATTCCTTAGCAAATGTTCCGTCCTGGATATCTGAAAGAATCTTCTTCATAGCCTTCTTAGTATCTTCTGTAACGATCTTAGGACCTGTTACATAATCGCCGTATTCAGCAGTATTGGAAATTGAATATCTCATTCCTGCAAAACCTGACTGGTAAATTAAGTCAACGATAAGCTTCATTTCATGGATACATTCAAAGTAAGCATTTCTTGGATCATATCCTGCTTCGCAAAGTGTTTCAAAACCTGCCTGCATTAATGCACAAACACCACCGCAAAGAACTGCCTGCTCACCAAAAAGGTCTGTTTCTGTTTCTGTTCTGAATGTTGTCTCAAGAACACCTGCTCTTGCTCCGCCGATTGCTAAAGCGTAAGCTAATGCAATATCAAGTGCCTTACCTGTTGCGTTCTGTTCAACAGCTACTAAACAAGGAACACCCTTACCTGCAAGGTATTCTGAACGTACTGTATGTCCAGGTCCCTTAGGAGCTATCATAGTAACATCAACGTCTGCCGGTGGCTTAATACATCCAAAGTGGATATTGAAACCATGAGCGAACATGAGCATGTTGCCCGGTTCAAGGTTAGGCTCGATGTCTTTCTTGTACATATCTGCCTGTAATTCATCATTAATAAGAATCATGATGATGTCTGCTCTCTTTGCAGCTTCTGCTGCTGTATATACTTCAAAGCCCTGCTTCTCAGCCTTTGCCCATGACTTACTGCCTTTGTAAAGACCGATAATAACGTTACATCCTGATTCCTTCGCATTCAATGCGTGAGCATGTCCCTGGCTGCCATAGCCGATAACTGCAATTGTCTTACCATCTAATGCTGATAAGTTACAGTCTTCCTGATAAAAAATCTTTGCTTCTGACATTTTAATAAATTCCTCCTGTTATAACTTAAGTTAAGTATTTCATCTGGGGTATCCCAGCTAAAACCATATTACTGATTTCTCTTATTGCCTCTTCTAAGGCCTGTAAGACCGGTTCTTGCAATCTCAAGAATCTGATATCCTACTAAAAGTTCAAGGAACGCATCTATCTTGGACTTATCACCTGTCAGTTCAAGCACCATAGAATCCATAGACACATCAATTACCTTAGCTCTGAAAATATCTGCAACAGATACAATTTCCGGACGCTGAATTTCATTAACGGCAACTCTGACAAGAATAAGTTCCCTGCATACCGAATCCTCACGCTTAAGTTCCTTGATGTCAATAACATCCTCAAGCTTTGAAAGCTGCTTGATAACCTGCTCATGCACATTCTCATCGCCTTCAACAACAACTGTGATTCTTGATATATTCTTATCGCCTGTCACTCCTGCTGTAATGCTGTCAATATTGTATCCTCTTCTGGTAAACAAACCTGAAATTCTGCTTGTTACACCCGCTTCATTATTAACTAATAAGGATAAAACCATCTGTCTCATTATTGTTCTACCTCATACATAATATTAGGCAATCGCCCATCTGTTATATTTTAGCACAATTAATATTCTTGTCAATCAGTTTAGATTAACCATATACTTTTTTCAGCCTGTCATATTCTATATTAATTGCATGAATTACTGAATCGTCGCCGTCCTGATTATCAGGATGAAATATTTTCATCAGTTCCCTATAACGCTTCTTTAATGCGACCTCGCTTCTCACTCCTTTAAAAAGAATATCCATACCGCTGTATGTGACCGTTGAAGTTCTCTTGTTTTTTCTGATTGTTTCAAAAGTACTTCGTTCTTCTGCCAGCTTATTTTTTTCAATGGCAAGATGTACATATTCTTCTTCAAGCGCCGCCAATTTCTTTTCAACAAGTTTAGTAGCTTCATCAAGCTGCACTATCTTCAATTTCGCAATGGATATTTTTTTATCCAACGTATCATGTTTTATTCTGAATTCATGCTCAAGTTTACGTCTTTCCTCAAATATACGTTCTTTTTCTTCTGCAAGCCGTACATTTTCCCTGAAAAACCATTCTTTTGTATCTGCAAGTTCTTTATCACCGGCTATTTCAAATTCCTTGTTAAGCACCTGTTATGACACCTCTTCTTTTTGCTTTTTGTCTGAAAAGAGTAGCTTCAACAAAATCGGAGTTATCACCGAAGATACTATAATAAGTAAAATTACAGGTGCAAAATATTCCGGTTTAACAAGTCCTGAATCAAGTCCCTTCTGTGTGACAACAAGTGCAACTTCTCCTCTTGTCATCATACCGACTCCTGCAATTAATGACTCTTTCCATGTGTGTTTTGTAACTTTTGCCGCAAAACCGCAACCCACTATCTTACCTGCGATTGCAGCTACAATAAATAAGCCGCTGAAAGCAAGAAGACCAAAAGTCATACTCGATAAATCTGTCTTAAGTCCTATGCTCGCAAAAAACAACGGACCGAAAAACATATACGAACCGATATTGACACGCCTGTCAACATACTCAGAATCTTCAATATTACAAAGGATAACACCTGCTATAAAAGCACCTGTGATTTCGGCAACGCCAAATACTTTTTCCGCAACATAAGAAAGTGCAAAACAGAATACTATACTTAAAATGACAATTCTTCTTCTATGTGGCCATCTTTTATCAATCCATGAAAACAGTTTGTAAAGAAGGAAGCCAAAGCAACCTGATGCTACAAAGAATAATACTGTTTTAAGAATAACCATTCCTATTGGTTCATCTGAACCACCCGCTGCTCCAAGTACTATTGAAAGCACCATAATTCCGATTACATCATCCACAATTGCCGCACTGACAATTGTAGTTCCGAGCTCTGTATCAACTTTTCCCAGCTCCTTAAGCGTCTGCACCGTAATACTTACGGATGTTGCCGTCATTATTACACCGATAAATACTGCCTGGAAAAACTTGGCTGTCCCGATTGCTTCAACTCCATACCAGAAATATCCTATAATTGTACCAAAAATCAAAGGCATAAGTACACCCATAAATGCCATAAATACAGCTACAGGGCCTGTTTTTACAAGTGTCTTTAAATTAGTCTCAAGTCCTGCCGAGAACATAAGAAGTACAACTCCCACTTCAGCAAATATCTGAATATATGATGTATTGCTGGCCCATCCAAGTATCGGTCCTACAAGCAATCCTGCAAGTATCTGTCCCACAACCTGGGGAAGTTTAAGTTTACGTGCTACCAATCCAAAAAGCTCTGCTGCGGCAAGTATAATTGCCAGGTCCTTTAAATTTTCATACATAACTATCACCATTTCCTTTTTTCTAAATTATATTTTATCCCTAAAACCGTATAATGCAAGCATTTTTTTAATAAGTGGTTATATATGCGTCTTTATATCCAAGTGCTTTCATCTTTTCCATCATTATGACAGCATTAATATGGATGGTGTATGCGCCTACCTGCACTCTGTAATGCATTCCATATTTTTTGACTATTGCCTGATATCCTGATTTTCTCATATGTTCCACAAGACGTTTTGCATTATTCTCCGATAAAAAAGAACCTATCTGTACCCTCTCATACTTTTCCTCCCCTATAGGAAGACCGGTATTAAGGTATGGTTCAGGATCAATGAATCCAAAATAGTCTTTATTATGAAGATTTATATTTTCCAATGACCTGTTGTATTTTCTTATCTCAAAATGAAGATGTGCACCGTAACTTATTCCTGTGTTGCCCATATATCCTATAACAGTTCCCTGATTTATTTCCTGTCCCTCATTAACTGTGACATGTTCAAGATGTCCGTACAATGTGACAAGATTGCCTTTGTGAAGCACCATAACGTAATTACCGTATCTCATTCCTTCTTTATCCAGTATTTTGTTGGTTCCGTCAAGGTAATTAACGACCTTAATAACTTTTCCGGCAGTATGAACCGTTATTTTTTCCAATCTGTTCTCAAATCTTACAATATCTATACCCTTTGACCAGCCCCCATGTTTACCAAAAGGCCATGTTATCTGATTATCACCTGATAATAAAACCCTGCTCATAATAATCCCCTTTTTACCTATATATTTATAATATTCCCATATTGAGAAATTGATAAGACATAAAAAATAAGTCTTACCATAATAAAATTATTTATTATGGTAAGACCCACAAAACCTGTAAACAGGTGTTTCTTAATAATTTAAATTAGAATTTACCAGCCTGTGCTGCTTCTTCGATAGAAACTGCAACTGCAACTGTCATACCAACCATTGGGTTGTTACCAGCACCAATAAGACCCATCATTTCTACATGGGCAGGAACTGATGATGAACCTGCGAACTGTGCATCTGAATGCATACGTCCGAGTGTATCTGTCATACCGTATGAAGCAGGACCTGCGGCCATATTATCAGGATGAAGTGTTCTACCTGTTCCACCGCCTGAAGCTACTGAGAAGTATTTCTTGCCTGCTTCAAGTCTTTCCTTCTTGTAAGTACCTGCAACAGGATGCTGGAATCTTGTAGGGTTAGTTGAGTTACCTGTGATAGATACGTCAACATTCTCTTTCCACATGATTGCAACACCTTCCGGAACTGAGTTAGCGCCGTAGCAGTTTACTTTGGAACGGAGTCCGTCTGAATATGCGATTCTTTCTACTTCTTTAACTGTATTTGTGTATGGATCGTACTCTGTCTCTACAAATGTAAATCCGTTAATTCTTGAAATAATCTTAGCTGCGTCCTTACCAAGTCCGTTAAGAATAACTCTTAAAGGTTTCTGACGTACTTTGTTAGCCTTTTCAGCAATACCGATAGCACCTTCAGCGGCTGCGAATGACTCATGACCTGCTAAGAATGCGAAACATTCTGTCTCTTCTTCAAGTAACATCTTACCAAGGTTACCATGTCCAAGACCTACTTTACGTGTATCTGCAACTGAACCAGGAATACAGAATGACTGAAGTCCTTCTCCGATTGCTGCTGCTGCGTCAGCGGCTTTTCTGCAGCCTTTCTTAATTGCGATTGCTGCACCTACGATGTAAGCCCAACATGCATTTTCAAAACAAATTGGCTGAATCTTCTTGATCTGGTTATACACATCAAGTCCAGCATCCTTTGTAATCTTCTCTGCTTCTTCAATAGAAGAAATTCCATAGCTGTTTAAAGCTGCGTTAATCTGGTTAATTCTTCTTTCATATGATTCAAATAATGCCATCTGTCGTTACCTCCTATTCCTGTCTTGGGTCAATGATCTTAACTGCATCATCAACACGGCCATACTGACCCTTTGCTTTTTCCCAAGCTACGTTTGGTTCATCACCCTTCTTAACGAAATCTGTGAACTTACCAAGTGAAACGAACTGATAACCGATGATTTCATCATTAGCATCAAGAGCAATTCCAGTTACATAACCTTCTGCCATTTCAAGGTAACGAGGACCTTTCTCAAGTGTTCCGTACATTGTACCAACCTGTGAACGAAGTCCCTTTCCTAAATCTTCAAGACCTGCACCGATTGCAAGACCGTCTTCTGAGAATGCTGACTGTGTTCTTCCGTAGATAATCTGAAGAGCAAGTTCTCTCATTGCTGTATTAATTGCGTCACATACCAAGTCAGTGTTCATTGCTTCAAGAACAGTAAGACCCGGAAGAATCTCTGCTGCCATAGCTGCTGAATGTGTCATACCTGAGCATCCGATTGTCTCAACTAAAGCTTCCTGGATAACTCCGTTCTTTACGTTAAGAGAAAGCTTGCAGGCTCCCTGCTGTGGTGCACACCAGCCAATACCATGTGTAAAGCCTGAAATGTCTTTGATTTCCTTGTACTGAACCCAGTTACCTTCTGTAGGACAAGGTGCAGCGCCATGATGAACGCCCTGTGCTACTGGGCACATATTCTTGATTTCCTGTGTGTAAATCATTATGTAACTCCTTTCGAATTGTAAAAAATCACTTTGCGGAGCACTTTAGTATCTGCCATAATACAGCTCCACAATTAGTCTTATAATCTCATATTCAGACAAAAATTTCAAGTGTTATATTGTATATAATTTTATTCAGTTACTTCGATTTTACGAATTGCCTTTGTACGGATTTCTTCACAAATATCGTTAATAAACTGTTCCAGCGGCTTCTGTCCTTCGTCTCCTAAAAATCTGCTTCTAACGGAAACTGCTCCTGTTTCCTGCTCTTTTTCTCCAACTACAAGAATATATGGAACTCTTGCAAGTCTTGCATCACGAATCTTATAACCAAGCTTTTCAGCTCTGTGATCTGCCTCTACATATATCTTGTGTTCACGAATCTTTGCGGCAACAGAATCTGCATAATCTGCATACTTATCAGATATAGGAAGCACTCTTACCTGTTCAGGGCAAAGCCATGTTGGGAACATTCCGGCATATTTTTCAATAAGCCATGCAAGTGTTCTTTCATAGCATCCCATACTTGTCCTGTGAATGATGTAAGGTCTTACTTTATCGCCCTTTTCATCTATATAATACATATCAAATTGTTCGGCAAGGAGAGCATCCCACTGGATTGTTATCATTGTGTCTTCTTTGCCATATACATTCTTGGCATTAATATCCACCTTAGGACCATAGAACGCAGCTTCACCGATATCTTCAACAAACGGAATTTTAAGTTCATTAAGAACATTCCTGATGTGCTGTTCTGTATCTTCCCATACTTCAGGCTTGCCAATGTACTTATTGCCAGGGTTCGCAGGGTCCCATCTTGAAAGGTGGTATGTTACATCTTCCTCAACTCCAAGTGTTTTTAAACAATACTGTGCAAGTGCGATACAATCCTTAAATTCCTTAACCATCTGGTCAGGTCTTACAATAAGATGTCCTTCTGAAATAGTGAACTGACGTACTCTTGTAAGTCCGTGCATCTCACCTGAATCTTCATTTCTGAAAAGTGTGGATGTCTCACCATATCTTAAAGGAAGATCTCTGTAGCTCTTCTGGCTTGCCTTATATACATAATACTGGAATGGGCATGTCATAGGTCTTAAAGCAAAAACTTCTTTGTCTTTTTCCTCATCACCCAGTACAAACATTCCGTCTTTGTAATGATCCCAATGTCCTGATATTTTGTATAAATCACTCTTTGCCATAAGAGGTGTCTTAGTTCTTACATATCCTCTTGAGTCTTCTTCGTCTTCAATCCATCTTTGAAGTGTACGGATGATTCTTTCACCCTTAGGCATTATAAGAGGAAGTCCCTGACCGATAACATCTACTGTTGTAAAAAGTTCCATCTCACGTCCCAGTTTATTGTGGTCACGTCTCTTAATATCTTCAAGGTGCTCAAGGTATGCTTTAAGGTCATCATTTTTGGTAAACGAAATACCATAAATTCTTGTAAGTACCTTATTGTTGCTGTTGCCTCTCCAATATGCTGCAGATGAAGCTGTAAGTTTCACTGCTTTAATTGCTTTGGTGCTCATAAGATGTGGTCCCGCACAAAGATCAACAAAGTCGCCCTGACGGTAGAATGATATCACGGCATCTTCCGGAAGATCATTAATAAGTTCAACCTTATATGGTTCTCCTCTGTCTTCCATGAACTTAATTGCTTCTTTTCTTGGGAGTTCAAATCTTTCAAGGGATGCTCCTTCTTTTATAATCTTCTTCATCTCTGCTTCAAGGTTATCAAGGGCTGCTCTGTCAAATGCAGGGCAGTCAAAGTCATAATAAAAGCCTTCGTCAATGGATGGTCCGATTGTAAGCTTTGCATCAGGGTAAAGTCTCTTAACAGCCTCTGCAAGTACATGGGAGGTTGTATGCCAGTATGCCTTTTTACCTGCTTCATCATTAAATGTAAGAATATTAAGGTTGCAATCTTCTGAAACAACTGTTCTTAAATCAACGACTTTATCGTCAATTTCTCCTGCACAGGCGTTTCTCGCAAGTCCTTCACTAATATCTTTCGCAATATCGATTACCGACATTGCTTCACTGTACTCTTTCTTAGAGCCATCTTTTAATGTTACTATCATTTCTATGCCTCTTCTTTCTCTTCTTCATCACCAAAATCATATGAAAAACACTGATTGTATTTCTTTACAGTATTTTTGCTGGTGGTTGTTTTTCCAATAAAAAATCCGATTATTATTCCGACAAAAGTACATACTGCGGCTGCAATGATTAACTCTTTGTTGGTTCTTGTCTGTTCTGCTTCGATAAGCTCTGCTACTTTTTTGGTTCCTTCTTTGATTTTGCTCATAAAAATTGCCTCCTTAGATACTAATATGTATAATGCGCTTTTTGTGCCTGTGTTATACAAAAAAAACCCTTGCTAAATGCAAGGGGCAATAATTATCGCGGTTCCACCCAAGGTTCGCCTTAACACAGGCATCTCTTATGATTATAACGGAATCACCGGGCAGGATTGGTGCCACTCCGAGGTAGTCTTCACATAACATCCGTAAAGCCTCACACCACCCGGCTTCTCTCTGACACTTCATATTATGCTACTCGTCTCATCAACGTTTTATCTATATGTATTAATTATAAACATATAAAAAAAATTAGTCAATAAATTTTTCTAAAATCTCACCGGCTTTTGCAAGAAGTTCTTCCCTTGCCACAGGTTTGACAAGATACCCTGCCGGTTTCTTGTCCATACACTCTTTAATAAGGTGTTTGTTCGTAACTCCCGTAAGAAATATCACGGGTATTTTATCGCATCCATCCATACCTTTTATTATATCAAAAGTTGCCGGTCCGTCTAATCCCGGCATCTTATAATCAAGAATAATCAGGTCAGGTTTATGATTTTTCAAAAATTCAATTGCTATGCTCCCACCTTTTGCGGAACATACCTTATAAACCGGTGCCAGATACATATTTAAAAGCTTTAACATCCTGCTGTCATCATCAACTACTAATATTGTCTTCATAATTTGCATATCCTACCTAATTCCACCTCAATAGTCAAAAAAATACGAATCTTCCATACAGACAATACCACATATTGCCTGAAAATGGAATATCCGTATTTAATTCAAAATGCAATCCTGTTCTTCTGTTTACTGTTAAGCCTCGATATTCTGTCTTTAATTGTATCTTTCACAATTTATCACGCTAATATTGTAGTGAATACTTTCACAATATTAAATTACCAAAAATTCCATATACTTAAATATATGGAATACCATTGTTTTATTACGTTTAGTAGGAGATGAAGTATGTTAAGTTACAAACCACTTTTTGACTTTATAAATAAAAATCATATTTCAACATACTACCTTTTACAACATGGTATAGATAACCGTACTCTCCACAACTTAAAGCATAACCAGAATATTACAATGCTGACCGCAGAAAAAATATGCAATATTCTTAATTGTACTATTTCTGACATCGTTGTATTCATTGAGGAATAATCGTTACTCTCCCCCCGTCACTATTGAAATTCCCCTTTCTTATATGTTATAATCCGAAGTATTCGGGAATTGCAGAGATTGTGCAACAATGGAGCAATTCAGTCATATCTATGAAAACGAGGAAATTACATTGGCTAATTTAAATGAAGAAATTAAAAGGCGACGTACATTCGCTATAATATCCCATCCGGATGCAGGTAAAACCACATTAACCGAAAAGTTTCTTTTATATGGCGGTGCCATTAATCTTGCAGGTTCCGTTAAAGGGAAAAAAACAGCAAAGCATGCTGTTTCGGATTGGATGGAAATTGAAAAGGAACGTGGTATTTCTGTTACCTCTTCAGTATTACAGTTTAACTATGATAATTATTGTATTAACATACTTGATACGCCGGGTCATGAAGACTTCTCAGAGGATACCTACCGTACACTCATGGCTGCCGATTCGGCGGTAATGGTTATAGATGGTTCCAAAGGTGTTGAAAAGCAGACAATCAAGCTTTTCAAGGTCTGTGTAATGCGACATATCCCTATTTTTACCTTTATTAATAAAATGGACAGGGATGCCAACGACCCTTTTGAACTCTGTGATGAAATAGAAAGTATTCTCGGCATCAAAACATGTCCTATTAACTGGCCTATCGGTTCAGGTAAAGAATTTAAAGGTGTATATGACAGAAACACCAAAATAGTGTCTACATTTACAGCCGCAATGAACGGACAAAAGGAAGTTGCCGAGCGTGACCTCCACATTGATTCCGATGAGCTTATTGGGGAAATCGGTACCCATTTCAAGGATAAATTAATAGAAGATGTTGAGCTTTTAGATGGTGCAAGTGCTGAATTTAATATGGATGAAGTCAATGCCGGTACACTTACTCCCGTATTTTTCGGTTCTGCCTTAACTAACTTCGGTGTTGAGACTTTCTTAAAGCATTTCCTTAAGATGACCTCATCTCCTTTGCCTCGTAATTCCAACGAAGGGATTATTGATCCATTTACTGAAGATTTTTCAGCATTTGTATTTAAAATACAGGCAAATATGAACAAAGCCCACCGTGACAGAATTGCATTTATGAGAATCTGCTCCGGAAAATTTGAATCCGGAATGGAAGTTAATCATGTGCAGGGTGGACGTAAGGTTAAGCTTTCCCAGCCACAACAGTTAATGGCTGATGAGCGTAAGATAATCGAAGAAGCTTATGCAGGCGACATTATCGGTGTATTTGACCCAGGTATTTTCTCAATCGGTGATACCTTAGAGCTTTCCAATAAAAAATTTGCTTTTGAAGGTATTCCGACTTTCGCTCCTGAGCATTTTGCCAGAGTCCGTCAGATTGATACCATGAAGCGTAAACAGTTTATCAAGGGAATTAACCAGATTGCCCAGGAAGGTGCTATCCAGATTTTTCAGGAATATAACACTGGCATGGAAGAAATTATTGTCGGTGTAGTAGGTGTTCTCCAGTTTGATGTTCTAAAATATCGTCTGGAATCGGAATACAATGTTGAAATAAGGCTTGAAACTCTGCCTTATGAATATATCAGATGGATTGGAAATCCTACAGAAATTGATCTTGACAGGATTGTCGGAACTTCTGATATGAAGAAGATAAAAGACCTTAAAGACCGTCCTCTCCTCTTATTTGTAAATGAATGGAGTATCGGAATGGTGCTTGACAGAAATAAAGGTCTTATCCTTAACGATTTTGCAAAATAAAAAATTGAGTAGATAAGGTGTTATTCACCATCTGGGTAGAGATTTCTAGGCCGCGAGCTTAGAATTCTCTACCTTTTTTGCACATTTCCGTTGTTTGGGTAGAGATTTCCGGACGGCAGTTGTGGGAATCTCTACCTTTTCGACCGATTTTTGCTGTTTGGGTAGAGTTTCTCTACCTTTTCGGCAGATTTTTGCTGTTTGGGTAGAGATTCACGGATGACAGCTGTGGGATTCTCTATCTTTTCGACCGATTTTTGCTGTTATATAAAAAATACCTACCGAGGAATTTATCCTACGATAGGTATTATCTGAAGATTATCTCTCTTTATGTTCCTTCAAAACCACATACTAAAAACTTTTCCGAAATATCTTAACATTTCCAACAACCTCTATAAGCCGTCTTGGTCAAGCCCTCGACCTATTAGTATCAGTCAGCTACATGCATTACTGCACTTCCACCTCTGACCTATCTACCTCGTAGTCTTCAAGGGGTCTTACTGCATATGCAGGGATATCTCATCTTGAGGGGGGCTTCACGCTTAGATGCCTTCAGCGTTTATCCC
>OLOR01000415.1_pt1 | contig 46358 bp, 46 predicted proteins | sample 1672521 | NCBI WGS metagenome assembly OLOR01 (sample SAMEA3136695, study PRJEB25190) | human gut metagenome | biome: human gut; feature: human-associated habitat; material: faeces | place: Austria | collected 2013
AGATATTTTAGCCCAAAGTGATAAGGAATATACAGTTATTTTCTCAAAGGAAGAAATGGAGAAGATGGCATCAGATCCAAAATATTATGCTGAAAAAATGCATAGTATTGAAGGAGCTTTGCGTATGACAGATGAAATCAATGCCCAGTTCGGATTTGAAAGAGTATTCGGTAAGACTAACGGCAATGCAGATGCTGATACAAAAATAACAAAATTTGGCATCTCTTTTAATAGTGACGGAACTACAACCTTCTTTGCACAATTGGAAAAATCATCAGCCAGTCAGAAAGAATATCTTGAAAAGCTTCAGGAAAAGAAAGCTGCTGAGAAGAAAGAGGCAAAGAAAAAGGAACAGTCAAAACAAACCGAAGTAAGAAAAACTACGGTTCAGGCAAATTCAAAAGAAGAACTTTTGGATAAGATCAAAAACATTGACTGGGATTCTATCAAACCGGAGGAGAATAAAATCGGCGGAAGGGTTGATTTTTTGATTTAGTGAATTTGGAACAGATGAAATATATGCCAATATGGAGGAATAATATTATGCAGATAACAAGAGATAATTATTCGCAATATGCTCAAATGGTTCAGCAGATGTTCGGGAAAAAAGCAAGTTCAAATGATCCGTTAGCACAATGTGATTATGGTAATTTCTCATTAAGATTTAAGCCTGTTGACATTAATTTTACCAAACCAAACTGGGATACTATCATGACAAAACGAGATAAACCAGCGATGTCAGAGGAAGAATTTGACGAAGCAATAAAAGAACTTGCAAGAAAAGAGTTTGCTACTGGAAAAAGGGATGATGATGCTTATCGAAAATTGTGTATGCAGCATGGAGAAACAGTATCTCCTGATAGAAAGGCTATATATGAATCAAGCATGAAAAAAACTGGTGGCAAAATGAATGCTGCATGTATGTTTTGGGATTCAAAAGGTAATAAAACGCTTTCTTATAATCCAGAGTCAAGAAACTGGAAAGCTATAAGTACAGATGAAGAATTTGCAAGAGCAAGAGTGTTTACATCAATTTATAATGATGAGTTAGCCCGTTTGAAGGAAGAGTATGGCGAAAAAGCGAAAGGAAATGTTTCTTATAGCAAAATAAAGGCAGATATATCCGCAGAGGAATCAAAGGAAAAGAACAATAATGAAGGAAATACTATTGATTTGCAGATTTAGATTGTTGATTGCGTTTTAGTAAATAGTAGATAAAAAACGGAAAGATATTCATCGCTGGTAGCGGCATTGAGTTCATAAATTACTACTACTCTAGATAAAAGTAGTATTCCGATAAGTTAAAAGATAAAGCAGATGCAAATAGACATGAATCCCAGCGTATACCAATGAATAAGTTTGTTTCATTTCTTTAATAGTGCAGACATGACTAGAAGACAGGGCAGTGAACCAATAATGGTTTGCTGCCCTTTTCACAACAAAAAAAGGTCATTTCACAACATTCCAGATAGATATTGCAAGAACTTATCCGATATAATAGCTATAAATATATGTAAGCAAGGAAGTGACAATATGCAAATAGCTATCTGTGATGATGAAGTATCTATGGTTCAGATACTGGAGAAAAAGATAAAAAAGTTATTGCCGGATGCGGTTATAGATAAATATTTATCGGGTGATGAACTGATCGCAAGTGGCAGTAAGCCGGATATTCTTTTTCTGGATATTCAGATGCCGGGAATGGATGGGATGGAAACGGCAAAGGTGCTTCGTCAGGACAATGAGAATATGATACTCATTTTTGTGACAGCAGCAGAGGAGTATGTTTTTCAGGCATTTGATGTCGGAGCATTTCATTATCTGGTTAAGCCATTTTCCGATGAGAAATTGAAAGAGGTTGTGACAAAGGCAGTCCATAACATAAAAAGGAGTTCCAGACTTGAAAAAGACGAAAAATATATCATGGTACAGACAGCCGGAAGTCATATAAAAATTTTTCTGCGTGATATTGTGTATGCCGAGGTGTATAACCGGAAAGTTATTATCCATACACGAAGTACGGATATTGAATACTATGGTAAATTACAGGAATTAAGTGATATGGCAGGAACAGATTTTTTCCGAACACACAGAGCCTATCTTGTACATTTTAAATATGTAGAAAAATATGATGCAACTTGTGTAACTATGAAAAATGGAACTGCATTGATTGCAAAAAAGAATTATCCGGAGTTTGTGAAGCAATATCTGAAGTATAACCAGAGGAAAGGAAATGAAGTCAGATGAGTTTAGTGGAAAGATGTTGGATGATCACATCGAAGTTTTCTGTTATTGCAATTTTGATTATTACAGGAATCTGTTTTGGTGTTTTTGTATATCCATATATGAAAAAGAAAAGGGAAGCTGCTCTGGTCAGTATTGTTTATATTGGAATTATGTCTGTGCTGTATCTGATACCGCAGCAGATTGGCAATTTTTCTGCATATATGCTGGGAGTTGTGGCTGCATTTCTTGTGATGTATGTACAGGACAGAAGAAACATTTATCAGAAAATATTTCTTGCAGTGACATTTTTTTCTATCCGTTGGCTTGCGGTTGCAATGGCAGGCAGAATGGATGATTTTATCACAAAAGCTCTGGTTTTTGGAAATACGATTGCAGGAAGACAATGGCTGCAATATGTACTTTATGCTGGAACGAGAATTCTGGATATTGTGCTTTGTATCGTTTTCCTTGCAGTTGCAATCGGTCTGATCAATAAAGCATATGTATACAAAAATGATGAAATGAGCGTCAAAGAGCTGGTAATGCTTATCATACCTTCTCTCGTGGGAGTTACAGGGTATGGCATTCTACAATATTATCTGAATATTTATGAAAAAGATACAGGAAAGAGCCTGACAGATACCTATGGATTTTATGGAGCTTTAAGCTTCGTGCATTATTTTATCTCTATCATAGCAATTCTTGTTATGACTACGATGTTTCAAAACTGGAAGGTGGCACAGGAAGAACAGACAGGGCAGGAGCTGGTATTAAATCAGGTCAGTGATATGAAAAAGCATATCGGGGAAGTGGAAAAGCTGTATCAGGATATCCGCAGCCTGCGTCATGACATGGGGAATCATATACAGATGCTGGAACATCTTGTGGCAGAGAATCATATGGATGATGCAGCAGAATATATGGAGCATTTGAAAAAGGAGTGGAATGAAATATCTCCTGAGATAAAAACGGGGAGTCCTGTCATTGATGTGATTCTGATGGAAAAGTTAAGAGAAGCAAAGGAAAAGCAGATTCGTTTTATATCAGATTTTCATTATCCGGGGGATACGAAATTAAATGCATTTGATTTAAGCGTGATCTTAAACAATGCACTGGATAATTGCATGGAAAATGTAAGTGGAGAAAATCCTTATATCAGTCTCTCTTCTTTTCGGAAAAACAGTATTTTTATGATAACCATAAAGAACAGATATGAGGGAGAGTTAAATTATAAGGACAGTGATCTGCCGGAAACAACGAAATCCGGGAAGGAGCATGGAATTGGACTGCATAATATCCGGAGGGTTGCAAGGATGTATATGGGAGATATATCTTTAGAGCAGGAGAATCAGGAAGTGGTTCTAAGTATTATGTTACAGGTAGAATAAGGACAAAAAGCACTAAGTAATCTGTGAAACATCAGAATATTTAGTGTTTTTTATTTGCTTCACAACAAAAAAAGGGCGGTTCACAACATCGCTGTTTATTGTAAAGAAAGATATGCCGAAAGAATCAGTAAAGAGAAATCATGTTGTACAGATTTTTAAGGAAACGGATTTCAGAATTTAAGCTCAAGGAGGCCAAATCCTCTCCTCACCAAAGGGTTCGGATTTTGCCTCGCAAAACAAGGAGGATTAAAATGAGGATCAATGGATTTAGTGGGACAAATACGCAGACAGGAACAATGGGAATGACACAGGGGAATGATTCTGTAAGTAAAAATATTCAGAATCAGATTGCAAATGCACAGCAGAAGCTACAGGATTTATCATCGAATGAAGAAATGTCATTAGAGGATAAGATGAAAAAGCGTCAGGAGATACAGCAGGAGATTAACAATCTCAATCAGCAGTTAAGACAGCACCAGATCGAGCAGAGAAAGGAACAGCAGAGTAAAAATTCGTCATCTATGGATGATATGGTGGCTGGAACAAGTAACACTTCTAAAAAGAAAGACACCGGATTGTCACAGGCAAGTATGCAGGCGATGATTTCCGCAGATTCTTCCATGAAACAGGCAAAGGTGCAGGGAAGTATGGCAACACAGATACAGGGACGTGCCAGTGTGCTTGAATCTGAAATCAAACAGGATGCCGGAAAAGGAAATACTGAGAAGAAGGAAGAAGAACTGGCAGAGCTGCAGGCAAAGGCACAGTCTGCGACAGCAGCACAGATGTCTACACTTGCAGATGCAAATAAATCAGTAGAAGAAGCTGCAAAAGCGGAGAACAGCAATACAGAAGACACTGCAACAAAGAACAATACTGATAAATCCGAGAAAACACAGGAATCTGCGGGGGTTGCGGCAGAGGAGACAGACAGCGTAAAGAATACGGATATCAAAGGGGAAACACAGGTGACAGTAGAAACATCTACTCTGGAAAATGCACAGAATGCAATACAGCAGGCAGTGTATACACCGATTGATATTCGTTTATAGTTGGTAAAGGAGAATGGTATTATGTCAGAGATTAAGAGTTTTAGTGATTACACAAGTAAATATAACAGCAATGTAGATTATTCCGCATTATTTGGAGGAACTTCCGACAGTTCATCCGTAGGAAACACCAATATGCTTTCTGATTATGCTGCGATTAAAAACGGAAGCTATGGAAAACTTATGAAAGCATATTATGCAAAGCAGGATGCAGAAAAATTATCGGGTAAAGGCGATACTTCACAGAAGCTTACACTGATGAAAACAAGTGCGGATTCCCTGAAAAAATCAGCAGATGCACTAAACGATGCGTCACTCTGGGGAAAAAAGAAAATAAAAAAGAAGGATGAAAAGACGGGGGAAGAAACAGAGGTAGAGGATTATGACTGGGATGCAATTACCAAAAAAGTGAAATCTTTTATTGATGATTATAATGATGTTGTTAAGGAGGCAGGAGAATCCAATACAAAAGATGTCCTTAGAAATGCTTCATGGATGACAGGCATGACAGACAAAACCAGTCATTTACTTTCTAAAATAGGTATTACCATAGGAAAGGGGAATAAGCTGGAGCTGGATGAAGATGAATTGAAGAAAGCAGATATCAGTTCATTAAAAACGGTTTTTACAGGTTACAATTCCTTTGCAGGCAAAACAGCCCAGAAAGCAGCTGGTATATTAAATGCTGCGAACCGGGCAAGTGCGACTTATACAAACAATGGTACATATTCGAAAAAAGATTCTTCTCTAACGTCAAGTAAGATTGATAAGGAAGTATAGTATGTTAAGCCTAAATGACAAGAAGAAAAATCTTTTGTATTAATTTGTCGGGAAGGAGGAACCAGATGAGTTTTACAGTCAATTTATCCGGTGGAGGTTTATTGATAAATAGATTTAATAGTTCTAATATGTTGAAAAGTACACAGGAAAAATTGCAGCGACAGCAGGAACGGGATAATAAGGTGGCTTTTTTTGAAGCACAAAAAGAAAATCTGAAAAACCGAAAGGCTGACACTTTGGAAGAAATATCTGAAAAGCTGGAAATGTTTCATAATTATGAGAATGAAATTGCGGCAGCAAATCAGGAGTATAATAATTCGCAGATGTTTCATGTCATGGACGAGGCAGAAGAACATGGCGAAAAGATTGCGGAAGCTGCTGAGAGGAATAAGCCTAAAACAGAAGAAGAACGAAAGGAAGAAATGGTGGATGAAGCTCTTGGAACAGAGGAAAACAAGGGCATGATGTCTGAAATCATGGACGAACTTTCGGAGACAACCGAAGAAATGACAGAGCAGATGACAGAAAAAACTGTGGAGAATATGGAAGAACTTCCAGACGAGGTTTTGCAGGAGCAGCTTGTTACAGATAGTTTAGAGGCAGCAGAAATGGTACAAACAGAGACAATTAAAAGGTATGTGCCGATTGATATTAGAGTCTAATGGTATTTATCTGGGAAGGAAACAGCTATGAAGATTTACAATAATACAAATATTACATATTCTGCAATCGAACATAACAGCAGGAAAAATACGAAGCAAAATTTTCCAGCAGATTTAGAAAAGAAAATGACACAGTATACAGATACAGTATCTATTTCTAAAACGGGGCAGGAGAGATTTAGGTATTTATCTTCTGTCAGCTCTATGGATTATCAGAACCGTTTTGAGAGGGAAGTGACGGATATATTTGTCAAAGAAGATACAGAGAGTGTAAAGTCCGATTCCTTTGAACATCATGTAAACAGAATGGCGACAGCATATAACAAAATGAAAAACAGCATTGAAGAAAAATATGCGGAACAAGATTATGAGCTGGAGTATTATGTGACAGAATCGGGCAAAATTGAGGAATTGACCAAAGAAAAAGAACTGGATATGCTGAATCAGGCATATGAAAACCACAGTAATTTTATGGCAACTTCCACAGAAATCTGGTCAGAATTACAGGATTTTACACCATCGGTAGTTTACCATAAAGAAAGTGAACAGACAGCAAATGAACAGAACATAGGTGAGAACCAGGAAAATACTGCAAAATCTAAAGAAAAGGGGGGTATCAAAAATTCGGCATATCAGGCATTTTTATCCGCCATCCAGTCGGATAACCAGAAATTATCGCAGCAGTATTTGGGTGATTGGAAAGATTTAAGGCTAAATCTGAATGTATCAGATGGTAATCGGAAAATGCTTAATGGTATTTGGGATTATTATGCTAATAAAAGGTAATGAAAGCTTTGTAATACGAAAGGAGATGTTAGTATGGCAGTTACAGGTATAAACAATTACTCTAATATTTACACAAATGCTTATACCGGTAATATACGGAAAAATAATGCTAAGGAAACCACAGAAAAGCAGGTTGTGGAGCAAACAGAAGATGTAAAGACAGGGATAACCCGAAAAACTGCAGCGGATGAACTTTCCTATCTTTCTAAAAAAATTTGACAGTGATGCGGTGTGGATACGGTATCAGTGTTAAAAGTCGAGGTGGCAAATCATCAACAATATGTTGAGATGATTTGCCGCCTTTTTGAAGTCTATACGTTTCTCCCTTTTATACCGATACATCAATAGAATTACGAACGAGTCTGTTACCATTTTGGACAAGTGTAGCTTCTATGGATTCTCTTGTGACATTATCAAGAATGCCTGTATCAAATGCTTGTCCGGGCTTCCAATTTGGATTGGCTGATTTTACGGCTGCGTACATAGCAGCTCTGTACTGTCCTTCATATTGTTCTAAAGTCCATGTACCACTTAAACGATTACAGTAACATCCATACCTGTAACACCATTTGCATTCAGTAAATCTCCGTCCGAATCAAACTGTTAATATTCATTGACATATAAAAGCCTCCCTGCAAATAAATTCAAAACCTGTTTAGAATGTGCGTATAATCATAAAAATTAGAACTAACATATATGCGCATAATCTGGAGGAACCATGATATTAAAAAGAAAAATATATAAAAAACTACTGGAATGGAAAAATGAATGTTAGGGTAAAAAAGCTTTACTGACAGAAGGCGCCAGACGTATGGGAAAGTCTACCATCTGCGAAGAATTTGGAAAAAACGAATACGAAAGTTATATTATTCATCCAAGAAATTTAATTGTAAAAGATGGAATTATATGCATTCCCCCATATATGACGATGAATATATAAAAATCTGACATACACACTTGATTTTAAAATAATTGTTATTATGATATTATAAAGAAATGCCAAAAAACAAAGGAGAGGTGTATGTATCACAAGAAATTAGAATCAGATATCAGATGTCCATTGGAATACGGCCTGGAAGTCTTTGGAGGCAAATGGAAATCAAGAGTTATATGTGTTCTGGCGGATAAGAAGACATTAAGATATAGTGAGTTAAGGGCAGAACTGGTGAATATTACAGATGCAGTTCTTTCAACAACATTAAAAGCACTGATTGCGGATGATATTGTATCAAGAAAATCATATGACGAGATTCCGCCAAGAGTTGAATATTCACTTACGGAAAAGGGCTTGTCTGTAATGCCGATATTGCAAAGTATATGCGACTGGTCATGCGCATTTTACAAGAAAGAAACTGACAAAGAAACGAGCCAGTGCATGAAGTGCGACCATAAGTAATGGATGAAGGGAAGGTTATTGTGTGAAAAAAATAACCTTCCTTTTCAAATTAACATATATTGTGTAAAATGTTACATAGAACTACCTAAGCGGTATACTGGCGAGCAGTAATACGACATACGCAATATGCAGAAATGGAGCGGGAATTGAGCAGATTAACAATTATTACTAAGGATAAGGCTCAGGTTACAATGGAGTCTTTATATCAGGATTTAGAGAGAAGAATAGTAGCAAGTCCACCGGGATTGTGTACTATCGACCTTACGAGATCATTTATAAAAATGTGTCTTGCACAGTCATGTGGCAAATGTGTCCCATGCCGTGTGGGACTCAGGCAGCTTGCGAGACTTTTTGATGATGTGCTTGATGGTAATGCAACAGAGGAAACTCTTGATGTTATCAGGCTTACAGCAGAGGGAATCTATTATTCCGCTGACTGTGCAATCGGATATGAGGCAGCAAAGCTTGTACTAAAATGTATTGATGGCTGTGAGGATGATTTCAGGTCACATATTGAGAGAGGATTTTGTTCATGTAACAGTAACCAGCCGGTTGCATGTGTGAAGTCATGTCCGGCAGGAGTAGATATACCGGGATACATAGCACTTGTGCATGAAGGCAGATATGCAGACGCGGTTCGTCTTATAAGAAGAGACAATCCAATGCCTACAACATGCGCATACATTTGTGAGCATCCATGTGAAAACAGATGTAAGAGAACACTTATTGACGCGCCAGTCAACATCAGGGGACTTAAGAAAATGGCAGTTGATAATGCCGGTGATGTTCCGGTTCCGGCATGTAATGTGCCAACAGGTAAGAAGGTTGCAATAATCGGTGGTGGCCCGGGAGGACTCAGTGCCGCATATTATCTGGCTCTTATGGGACATAAGGTTACTATATTTGAGCAGAGAAAGCAGCTTGGTGGAATGTTAAGATATGGAATTCCTAACTACAGACTTCCAAGAAAAAAGCTGGATGCGGAGATTAACGCTATATTGTCTACAGGAATAGAAGTTAAGAAAAATATAAGCGTAGGAACAGACATTACGCTTGAGGATATTAATAAAGAATATAATGCAGTATACATTTCTATCGGAGCACATGCAGACAAGAAGATTGGAATTGATGGTGAGGATGCTACAACAGGCGTAACATCAGCAGTAGAAATGCTTCGTGCAATTGGTGATGATGAAATGCCTGACTATACTGGCAAGCGAGTGGTTGTTATTGGCGGTGGAAATGTAGCAATGGATGTTGCCCGTTCTTCTGTAAGATTAGGTGCTGAGAAAGTAAGCATTGTATATAGAAGAAGAAAAGCCGACATGACGGCACTTCCGGAAGAGGTTGAAGGTGCAGAGGCAGAGGGCTGCGATGTTCTTGAACTTATGTCACCAGTTAGAATAGAGAAAAATGAAAATGACGCAGCAGTTGGTTTATGGGTTCAGCCACAGATGATAAGCAGGATAAAAGGTGGCAGACCATCACCTAAGACTGCAGCTAAGGACGAGGTTCTTATTCCTTGCGACCTTATTGTAGTTGCCATCGGACAGGGTATCGAAACAAGATATTTTGAGGAGCATGGCGTTACAGTCAAGAGAGGAACAATTGAGGCACTTGATACAAGTGAGATTAAAGAACGTAAAGGAATATTTGCAGGAGGAGACTGCGTAACAGGACCTGCAACAGTAATCAGGGCTATAGCAGCCGGAAAGGTTGCGGCAGCCAACATTGATGAATATCTTGGCTACCATCACGAGATAACTTCAGATGTAGAGATACCTTATGCCGGATATGAGGATAAGGTACCTTGCGGACGAGTTGAGGTTGCACTGCGTGATGCCGCAGACAGAAAGAAAGACTTTGAACCTATTGAATATGGATTTTCATGCGAGGAAGCATGTCAGGAATCTGGACGCTGCTTAAGATGTGATCATTTTGGATTTGGTTCATTCAGAGGAGGCAGAGAGAAACAATGGTAAATTTAACAATTAACGGTAAAGCTGTATCAGTAAAAGAAGGAACTACCATTCTTGAAGCTGCCAAAACAATAGGAGAGACAATACCTACACTCTGCTATCTCAAAGAAGTCAACGCAATTGGTGCATGTCGTGTATGTGTTGTTGAAGTAGAGGGTACTGACAGATGTGTTACAGCATGTAATAACTTCGTAGAAGAAGGCATGGTTGTCTACACTAATTCAAGAAAAGTGCGTACAACCAGAAAGACTAATGTCAAGCTCATACTTTCACAGCATGATTACAAATGTGGTACATGTATAAGAAGTGGTAACTGTGCGTTACAGTCAATTGCAAATGAACTTAATATATCAGAGATGCCATATGATTCAATCTTAGAAAAAGATAATTGGGATAAAACATTTCCACTTATCAGAGATGCCCAGAAATGTATCAAATGTATGCGTTGTGTGCAAGTGTGTGATAATATTCAGGGAATGCACATATGGGATGTTGTAAATACAGGTTCGCGTACAACTGTAAATGTGCGTGCAAACAAGAACATTGCGGAGACTGCATGTACACTTTGTGGTCAGTGTGTAAGCAACTGCCCTGTAGGTGCACTTACAGAAAGAGACGATGTAGGAATCGTGCTTGATGCAATTGAAAATGAGGATATTATTACAGTAGTACAGATTGCACCTGCAGTAAGAACAGCATGGGGCGAAGATTTTGGTATGTCTAAGGAATATGCGACAGCACAAAGACTTGTTGCAGGACTTAGAAGAATAGGATTTGATTATATATTTGACACAACATTTGCAGCAGACATGACAATTATGGAGGAGGGAAGCGAGTTCCTTGAAAGGCTTCCAGAAATCAAGGAGTCAGGACTTCCAATGTTCACATCATGCTGTCCAGGATGGGTGAAATTCGTAAAGAGCGAGTTCCCTGAGATGGCAGGCAGACTTTCAACAGCAAAGTCACCACAGCAGATGTTTGGTGCAATAACAAAGTCGTATTATGCAGAAAAGCTTGGGGTTGACCCGGAAAAGATATTCTGCGTGTCAATCATGCCTTGTCTTGCAAAAAAGGACGAGTGTACATGGGACGGAGGCAAAGATGTTGACGCAGTTCTTACAACAAGAGAAGTTGAAAGAATGTTCAAAGCATTTTTCATAAAGCCGGAAGAACTTGATGAGGACGAGTTTGATAATCCTTTAGGTGAAGGAACAGGTGCTGGTGTTATATTCGGTGCAACAGGCGGTGTTATGGAGGCGGCACTCAGAAGTGCTTACTATCTTGTGACAGGAAATAATCCTGATGCGGATGCGTTCCAGTCAGTGAGAGGTCTTGAGGGCTGGAAGGAAGCTTCATTTGACCTTAATGGGACAACTGTAAATGTGGCTGTTGCCAGCGGACTAGGCAACACAAGACGTTTGGTGAATGCTATTAAGAAGGGCGAGGTTCACTATGATTTCGTTGAAATCATGTCCTGTCCGGGCGGCTGTATCAACGGTGGCGGACAGCCTTACAAGGAAGACACTGTGATGGTTGAGGAGCGATGTCATGTGCTGTACGGGCTTGATAAGCGCGATAATCTTAGATTCTCACATGAGAATCCATCGGTTAAGCAGTGCTATGAGGAGTATTTTGAGAAACCGTTGTCACATAGGGCTCATGAGATATTGCATGTGAAATAGAATCATTTTTCGATAAGGTATGTGTAGACCGGTCTGCGGCTGGGGCAGAGCAGGGTGTACACCTTCGGACTGTCTTCGCTTAGCAGTAGTAAATGCCGCCATCTGCAGAGTTTTTTACAGGGTGCGAAAGCAAACGCGCTTCGCTTGAACGAGCTTTCACACCCTGAACTTTTTCAGATGGCGGCATTAACTTCTGCACAGCTTGCCAGACTCAGGCGTACACCCTGCACTGTCCCAGCCGCAGTGGCTATATATGCTGGATTGGAAATATGATTTTATTCACGGTGCGTGTTCGGGGCAGGTGTGGCAGACGGACGCACCTGGTCGTTGCACTTCAGGTGCTGGGCTGGATAGCGCTCTTGGTCGGTACCCTCCAAGAGCTTATTTTCCTTGTATCTTATATATTGATAGGAGGCTTTTTATGAAGTTAAATGAATTGTCACCTAGTGAGGTGTTTTCTTATTTTGAAAAAATATGCTCTATTCCGCATGGTTCTGGGAATACCGGGATGATTGCGGATTATTGTCTGGAGTTTGCTAAGTTGCATGGGCTTAAGGCAAGGAAGGATACGTCTGATAATGTTGTTATATTTAAGGCTGGTTCTTCTGGATATGAGGACTGTGAGCCTGTGATTTTGCAGGGACATCTTGATATGGTGTGTGAGAAAGAGCCAGACTGCGATATTGACATGAGTGTACAGAGCATTAAGGCCTGCACCGATGGTAAGATGGTATGGGCTGATGGCACGACGCTTGGCGCTGATGATGGAATTGCAGTTGCATTTATACTGGCAGTGCTTGCTTCGGATACGATTGCGCATCCTCCTATACAGGCAGTGCTTACGAGCGATGAAGAGATTGGAATGCTTGGCGCAAGAGACCTCGACACTTCTGACCTTACAGCAAAGAGACTTATTAATATTGATTCTGAAAGTGAGGGAATATTGTATGTAAGCTGTGCTGGTGGTGTGAGAGCTGAGTGTGACATTCCGGTTGTGTATGAGGATGCTGCGGACTGGGTGGCAGATGGTGCAATTGATGTGCAGAATGGTTCGGTATGCTTCGAAGCTAAGATAAGCGGGCTTGCCGGAGGTCATTCCGGCGTTGAGATTCACAAACAGCACACTAATGCTATAAGATTGCTTGCTTCATTACTTTCACATGCCAGCGGGGCAGCAGATTTCCGTCTTGTGTCGCTTTCAGGTGGCGGCAAGGAAAATGCAATTCCAAAAGAAGCAAAGGCAGTTGTAAGTGTCAGAAGCTGCGATGCCACAACATTTGAACAAAGCATCAAAGAGAGTGCGGATGTGTGGATGCAGGAAATCAGCGCGACAGAGCCGTATGCTAAGATTGAGGTTGAAAAGACAGACGCTGCAGCAGACAAAGTTCTCGATTCCCATAGCACTGCAAATGTAATATATGCCCTCCAGTTAAGTCCTGATGGTGTGTACAAAATGAGTCAGGAGATTAAGGGCATGGTGCAGACTTCGCTTAATCTTGGAACTGCGTACCTTGACACAGACAAGCTTGTGTACAAATATCTTATAAGAAGCAATACAGCGGCTGGAAAGAAATTATTGCTAGAGAGAGTCACCACATTTGTAAAACATTTGTCAGGAAAAGTAGTCACAATGTCGGACTATCCTGCGTGGGAATACAAGAGTGATTCGCAGTTAAGAAAGATATGCGTTGAGAGCTTTACAAATGTGTACGGCCACGAACCGGAAGTGACCTCAATCCACGCCGGACTCGAATGCGGCATACTTGCTGGTAAAATGCCGGGAGTAGATATGATATCATTTGGACCGACACTTGAAAGTGTGCATACGCCTGATGAGTGTATGAATGTGGCTTCAGTGGAGCGGACTTGGGAATATCTGCTGGAGATACTTAAAAGTTTATAATTAAATTTGCGGGAGTAAGTGTGTGACGACAGATTGCATCACATTTACTTCCGCAAATTTAGTTATATACTACAGAAAAATGGGCAGAATATGTTATAAATTAACCATAAGGAGAATTTATACATGATAAAAGATGGATTTTTATACCTTGCGGCACTTATATTTGCAGCCGCAGTATTAGTAAATCTGCCTAAGATTTTTAAAGGGAAAAAGGCACAGGTGTTCTTTAATTTTGCACCGCCGATTGTACTAATATACCTGGGGCTTATGCTCCTTTGCACAATGAAAGTGTGGGACCTTAGTGCAACAAGCGCTGTGTACAAATCAGTTAAGAACCCGATATTATATGCGATGCTTTTCATAATGCTGCTTCGCTGTGACTTGAAGAAAATCATCAAGCTTGGATCTAAAATGCTTATCGGTTTCTTCGCAGCAACTTTGTCAATCGGACTTGGATTCTTTGTTTCATATGCAATATTCCACCAGCTCTTAGGCGCAGGTTCATGGAAAGCACTCGGCGCACTGTGCGGAAGCTGGATGGGCGGCGGCGGCAATATGCTCGCAATCCAGGCAGCACTTGATGTTGACGAAGCAACAATGGCTTACGCCCTTGTTATGGATTCAATCTGCGCGACACTTTATGTAATGTTCCTTCTGTGGGCAATCGGAAATCACGAGAAGTTCAACAAATGGACAAAGGCAGACACAAGCATAATCGACGGCGTTGGAGCTACACTCGAAGAGGAAGCAAAAGCCAACACAAAGCCTCTCGTATGGCAGAACATCATTCTTCTGCTCGGTTCAGGACTCTTAGTATCTGCAGTTTCAATGGAACTTGGCAGCATGATTAATGCACATTTATCATTCTTTGACAGCACAACATGGACAGTCCTTATCGTATCAGTGCTTGGTATCGTATTCGCCCTGACACCATTTGGCAAGATTAAGGGAACTGAGGAGATTTCAAATGTAATGCTTTATATAGTCATTGCCTTAATAGCATCAAGAGCAGACCTCGGAGCAGTCGGCAATGCCCCAATATGGCTTCTCGCAGGATTCGTAATCCTCATTATTCATGTGGCAATAATGATTGCACTTGCGAAGATATTGAAACTCGACATCTTCACATGCAGTGTTGCTTCCCTCGCAAACATCGGTGGAACAGCAACAGCACCGGTCCTCGCCGGCGCATACTCAAATGCCCTCGTACCGGTTGGTATCATGATGGCGCTGCTCGGCTATGTCATCGGAACCGGCGGCGGTCTGGTTGTGGCCAATCTGATGAGTATATTTGGGTAGATTTTAATGGAATAATTGATGGAATGGATAGCACTTCGGCAGTAGATGGGTACTGTTGGGGTGCTGTTTTTGTATTAGAAAATTGAAAGTTGAGCGGGAAATTTTATTGTTTTCGACAAAATTCGACATAAAAAAGTGATAAAAGTGTAATAATATAAAGAATAAAACTATGGTAAATTGGGGGTGAGGGATTCTGTTTAAAAGGTAATTAAGTTAAGAAAAGTAAAATAACAAAGAGGAGAAAATTCAATGATTAAAGAATTGTTAAATAATTTAGAGAATGTAGAAGAGTTTATTAATAACTTCGACTTTAACAATAGGGTGAGTGTAATTGTATTTTTAGTAGTAGCTATTGAAATGTATATTAGTATGAATATAGCAGTAAATACATCTTCTATTGAAGAGGTATTTATGAAAGGAAAAAGAAGAAAAAGAAATTATTTTTTTAAATTATTATCTTTATCGGGAATATTTATACCAGCAAATTATATCTTATCAATAGAAAATATGTTTATAATTATCGAAGTTTTTGGAGCCGTAGTAGGAATTATTGCATATTTTATTTATAATATAAAAGAAGCAGCTACAAAAAAATTTATTGAACTAAATGTATTCTATAAAGAAAAAAGATCAGAGTGCATATTGTTTAGTATCATTTGTACTATGCCTGTCATTATTATATTACTGAATCAAATAGCGAAAAATATTTCAATGTTTAGTTATATCATTGTTGTTAGTGTTATTGAAGTTTTATTTATTTGTATATCTGTGCCGGAATTTATTAATAAAAGTACAGATAATTATTTTTTAGATAATGACAATAAAGTGTTTATATATAAAAGATTAGATGATGACATTATTATGTGTGGAGATAATACAGAAATGAATAAATCTAGTAAATATATCACGATTTCTTATGAAGAACTTAAAAACAAAGAAATTATACATATACAACATAATAGATTAACAAAAAAGGAAAAAAAAGAACTAATAAAAGAGTATAGGGATGATAAAAGTAAGACTAAAATATGGATTACACAAGGGGGAAATAATACTAGTTTGAAATAACAAAGCTCATATAAAAAGCCATAGAATCAATTTTATGGCTTTTTATATGAGCTTTAGTCAATTGAAGATATTGGGATTTTTGTTTTTGTAGAACAAATGAAAATCATATTTTCGTTACAATGGGGTACCCAGTTACTATTGCAACGGAAAATGACAAATAAATTTAATGGTTTTGTCTATATAAAAGTCATAACATATATTAATATGATATTTATCGACAAAAAGTGACATACACATGATGATGATGATAGAATAATAATAAAATAATAAATTTATATAAAGGGGAGTATATGAAGATAAAATTTTTGAGATATTTAACTTATGGTTTGTTGGCTGTTTTTATTATTATTGGAATTCCACTTGTTATAAATGAATTATATAAAAAGAATAGTGGATATATAACTATTTGGAGTGGTGAAGATGTATTGAGTTATTATGGTTCAATAATAGGAGCTTTAATAACAGGCGTAACATTACTTGTGACTATAAGTTTTACAAAAAAGCAAATAGAAAGAGAAAGTTATGTTAATTATGAAACTTCAAGATGTAAGAAACTTGAGAAAATATTTAATAATGCATTAGATAATATAAATCCTATGTATGCATTAAAAAGGACAATGGATAATGGGTTTATGAATCCACAAGAGGCGATAATTATTTTACAAAAATATCAGGTGGATTGCAGTTTATCTATAGATTCTCTAAATAGTTGTCTTGATATTAAAGAATATCCTTATATCAAAGATTTGCTATACAATATTGCCATACTATCACAGACAGTAGTTAATATAAGTCAAAAGGGTATAGAGCAATATATAAAATTACGAGATTTGAAGCATAATGAAAATGTTCAGCAAATTATACAATTAAGTCAGCAATATAGAATAACATTATCGCAAGAGGAAATTAATGAATATTATAAGCTGTTGAATAGGACTAAAGATATAAAGTATGAAGATATAGAAGATAAAATAAGTATGTTTACGAAGGAAATGTGTGAAGAATATAATAAAAAATATATTGAATTATTGAGATTAAAAGAGAACACATTTGAAAAAATCAATAAGGAAATATTGGAGAGGGCAAATAGAATATTGTGATAAACATAATATATAGTTAGTATGATTTTGTGCTTTAAAAGGTGTTCGAGAAATCGAATGAATTATTTTACAAGCAATCTGTGACAGGTTATAATAAGATTATATTTCTAAAAGCACGGAGGATAATATGGCTGTATCATACAATAAATTATGGAAATTAATGACCGATAAAAAAATAAATAAGAGCCAACTGTGTAAAAAGATAAAAATTAGCAGTAGTACTATGGCTAAAATGACAAATGAAGAGATGGTTGCTATGACTGTATTAGAAAAAATATGTGCTGAATTGGAATGTGATATATCTGATATTATGGAGTTTACAGATTTAGCTGAAGTAAAGAAAAAAATCCATAATGATAATATAAGTCCAGATAATGGGACAGTAAATGTGAGATAATGAGGTAGAACAACCATGAACGAAAATGGGTTAAATTATATTGATCTCTTTGCTGGTGCCGGTGGACTTTCAGAAGGATTTATTCAAAGTGGCTATAGACCAGTAGCACATGTGGAAATGAATGAGCATGCAGCAAAGACAATAGAAACAAGAATAGCATATTATTACTTAAAAGATAATGGCAAAATTAAAAGTTATTATGATTATGAAAAAGGAAAAATAACCAGAGAACAACTTTTGGAGAAAATACCAAAAGAGGAACTTAAGACTGTAATTAATAAAGAAATGTCAGAATCCACGATTAAAGGGATTTTCAATACAATTGATGATATCAAAAGGGAAAAAGAAATTGATAAGATTGATGTAATTATAGGTGGTCCTCCATGCCAGGCATATTCTTTGGTGGGAAGAGCACAGAGCAGTCATATGATTGTTCCGATGGAAGATGATCCAAGAAATGAATTGTATAAAATGTATGTTCAATTTCTTAAAAAGTATAAGCCAAGAATGTTTGTGTTTGAGAACGTAGCCGGAATAAAGACTGCGAGAGGTGGGGCAGCATTTAAAAATCTCCAGACATATATGAAACGTGTGGGTTATGAAATTGATTATCATGAGTTAAATGCTCAGGATTTTGGAGTATTACAAAGTAGAAAAAGAGTAATTATAGTAGGTTGGCTTAAAGGTACTGGGTATGAATATCCGTCGTTTGATGTGATCCATAGTAAAGCAGAAGTATGGGATTTACTTAACGATTTGCCAGTGTTGAAGCCTGGTGAAGAGGCTATAGAGCATACTATGACAGATATGCGCAGATTAAAAAAATATGTAAAAGATAATGACATTCGTGTGAAATCGGATGTGTTAACAGGACATATTGCAAGACAACATACTGCACAGGATATAGAAATATATAAGAGAACAATAGACATGTGGTTTGAAAATGAACAGCATGAACGTTTAAAATATGACGATTTACCAGAGAGATTGAAAACACATAGAAATAGAACTTCATTTGTAGACCGATTTAAAGTTGTTGAAGGAGATATGGATCATTGTCATACAATACTTGCACATTTATCGAAAGATGGACATTATTTCATTCATCCAGATATAGAGCAACATAGATCAATTACAGTGCGGGAAGCAGCAAGAATACAGTCGTTTCCAGATAATTATTATTTTGAAGGACCAAGGACAGCACAATTTGTTCAGGTGGGGAATGCGGTTCCGCCAATGATGGCAAAGGTAATAGCAGATAAAATAAAAGAACAATTAGGAAAATAAAATTGGAGGTTTCGCAAATGGGTATTGTTGAAAATACATATGCTGAATTAAAGCAACAAGAATTGAAAAATAATCCGTATAGTTGTTTGCATATGGCTGATATTGACATCAATCCTCATCAGATTGAAGCATTCACATTTTCACTATCTTCATTGGAACTTGGTGGAGCAATTCTTGCGGATGAGGTAGGTCTTGGAAAAACTATTGAGGCTGGCTTGGTCATCAAGTATTTGCTATGCAGTGGAAAAAATAAAATACTACTTATTATGCCATCAAATCTGCGAAAGCAATGGCAAGTTGAATTAGAAGAGAAATTTGATATTGATTCATTAATTGTGGATAGTTCTAACTGGGAGGATTATCTCGCAAAGGTAAAGAGTAAACAAGCAGTAATTATTGTTTCCTACCACTTTGCCTCAAAAAGAAAAACAGAGTTCGGAAAGATAGCTTGGGATTTTTGTGTATTTGATGAAGCGCATCGGCTTAGGAATGTTTATAAGAATGGTACAAAGATGGCTAACTCATTATATGAATTAACAAAGGGAATTCCGAAAATTCTATTAACTGCGACTCCTATGCAGAATACTTTACTTGATATATATGGACTTGTTCAGTTTATCGATGATAGAGTTTTTTATAGTAAGCAGATATTTTCCGAAAGATATTTGCGAGGAGAAGATTACAATGATTTGAAGGCTTGTTTAGAACCTGTTGTGCAAAGAACTTTACGAAAAGAAGTAGCAGAGTATATCCAATTTTCAGAGCGTAAAGAAATGACAATTGATTTTGAACTATCGCCAATGGAGATAGAACTTTATGTGATGATAAATAATTATCTGAAAAAGGAAATTTTGTATGCTTTGCCCAATTCACACAGAACACTTATTACATCTGTTATTAGAAAACTGCTTGCATCATCAAGTATGGCAGTTGCAGAAACCTTCAAGGTATTAAAAGGCAGACTTGAAACTTTGAAGGAAACAACTAGAACTGAATCAGCGGATGAAAGTATTGATTTTTTCCTTAGTTTTTTTGATGATGATGAAATTGAGACAGATGATGATAGTAAGCAGGATGAATTATACACAAGAGAAAAGGTAAATGAATTTATTCAGCATGAAATAGATGAGGTAACAGACATTATTAATAAAGCTGAAAGTATAAAAAGAAATGCGAAGATGACAGCATTGAAAAAGGCGGTGGAGACAGCTTTTGCATTTCAAGATGAAGCTGGCATAAAACAAAGAATAGTTGTGTTTACGGAATCTATTAGAACGCAACAATACATGTTTGAAGAATTATCTCATGCCGGATATGAAGGTCAGATACTTAAGTTTAATGGTAGTACAAATGATCCTGTTACTAAACAGATTTATAAGGCGTGGAAAGCTAGAAACTATGGAAAGTATGTGGGTAGTAGAAATGTTGAATTGAAGAATGCCATCGTAGAAGCATTTAGGGATGAATACAAGATTTTACTTGTAACAGATTCCGGTTCGGAAGGGTTGAATCTTCAGTTTTGTAATACGATTGTAAACTATGACCTTCCTTGGAATCCGCAGAAGATAGAACAGCGAATTGGTCGCTGTCATCGTTATGGACAAAAGAACGATGTTGTGGTTATTAATTTGCTTAATACTCAGAATGTAGCAGATAAGAGAGTATATGAAATTCTTTCTGAAAAGTTTGAATTGTTCCAAGGTGTATTTGGTGCATCCGATAAAGCTATTGGATTATTGGAAAGTGGAGCAGATTTTGAAAAAAGAGTTACACTTATTTATCAGGAATGCAAGACGGCATCAGATTTTACCAAGCAATTTAAGGATTTGGAAAAGGAATTAGAAAAGAAACGAAACAAGAAAATGGATGAACTGAAATCCATCTTTACATATAAGACAGAGGAACAACATAAGTCTCATTTTAATATAATTATGAAAGAAATTGCAGAATATGATTCACAGTTTGGATACTGGAGTAATAGAGGCAAAGAGGAGAATGAGACATATCCAAAGTATTATGAAACTAATATAGATATGGAAATTCCGGAAATTCGACATGGATATTTACTTATTGGGGGTTCTTATGTTGGTGAGATCCTTGAAGATGCAGTATTTGAAATTATTGATATAACAGGGAAGATATATGGTGCTTCAGATGAGTTGGCTAGAGTTCTTTGCAAAAAATTGCAGGAGCAGTGCCTAGAAGAAAAGACTCCTAATAATCATGAAATCCTTTTATATATTGATAAAGTGGATGAATTTATGCAGCAGAAACATGCAGAATCAAAAAAAGCAGTTTTGATTGCTAATCAAAAAAAATTGGATAATTGGTTGCAATTAAGAAAAGAGGAATATCTGCTCAGAGTCAAGGATACATCAGAATTGGATGAACTTAAAGAAAAATATGCAATTGAAGGCGATTTTAGACAGAAGATTGCATTAAAGAAACAAATAGAAATTTTAGAAGAACAGAAACAAAAAATGATAGGGGCATTTCATGATGAAATGTCGACATTGGAAGAAGAGACTGTAAATATGCAGAAGAAGTTTGCAGAAAACATATTAGTGAAACCACAACTGGTAACAAAGATAGTAATTAAGTTTTAGGAGGATACCATGGAGAAAAAAGGAAAGTTAGAATTGACATGGGTTGGTAAAAATGAAGAAAAAATGGAAGAGCCAAGGCTGTTGATTGAAAATAAAAAATTGTCATATGGGGATAAAGAAAGTGAAAATATGTTGATACACGGTGACAATTTGTTGGCGTTAAAGGCATTAGAAACTGATTTTTCAGGAAAGATAAAATGCGTTTATATTGATCCGCCATTTAATACAGGGGCTAGAATTGATGCAGATGGAAGAGAAATTGGTTATGAAGATGGATATGAGCATTCTATTTGGTTGGATATGATGCATAAACGACTAGAACTAATAAAAATCTTATTAGCTGATAACGGAGCAATTTTTATACATTTGGATGAAAATGAAATTGATTATTGCAAAGTTATGATGGATGAGATATTTGGCAGAAAAAATTTTATGAATAGAATTACTGTAGATTCTAGGTCACCTTCTGCTTTTAGTACTGTTAATCCGGGAGTGTTCAAATCAGCAGAGTACATTTTATTTTATGCAAAAGATCGTAGCAAACTTGTTGAGTATCCAATTAGGGTAGAAAGAACGCCTGATTATGCATATGACAAATTTATTATTAATTTTGAAGAGAATTATTCTAAATGGAAATATATAACAGTTTCTGAAGCATTTGATAAAAATTACAGTAAGAAAAGCAAGAAACCTCAAGGCGTAATGGTTGATTATAATAGGTTTATCGTTGAAAATGCAGATAGAATTTTTAGGTTTACAGCCATTAGTGATACTGGAGCTGGAAAAGCAATTGTTGAATTAAAGCATAAATCACTTGATAATAAAGGCGTTATTTTCAGAATGGAAAGAGATGGAGAATTGGATGACATTTATATATTAAATGGTCAGCAGATATCATTTTATAAGAAAAATATACGAGAGATAGATGGAAAAAAATGTGCTACAACCATGTTAACTGATATATGGACGGATATTGCTTGGGAAGGTATTGCAAATGAAGGTGGCGTTACATTTAAAAAAGGGAAAAAACCAGAAAAATTGTTAAAAAGATGTTTGGAATTGGTAACGAATGAAGGTGATATGGTTTTAGATAGCTTTTTGGGATCAGGAACTACAGTTGCTGTGGCTCATAAGATGAAAAGAAAATGGATTGGAATAGAAATGGGAGAACATTGTTATTCGCATAGTAGAGCCAGAATTAATTATGTTATAGATGGGGATAAAACGGGAATATCAAGTATTGTAGATTGGCAAGGTGGTGGTGGATATAAATTCTACGAACTTGCAGAACCACTACTTGTAAAAAACAAAGTTCTTCCTGTTTATCAAATAAATCCATCTTATACATGGGATATGGTGTGTGAAGCTATTTGCAAGATAGAAGGATTTATCTATGAACCATCTGGGGAGTTTCAAGGACATTCATCAGAGAATCGATTCATACATATTACAGAAGAATTTGTTAATACAAAGTATGTGATGTCGATAATGAAGAACTTAGGTGATAAGCAGAGTTTACTGATTTATTGCAAGAAAAATCAGGCAAACATGATTCTTCCAGAGAATGTGGAAGTGAAAAAGATACCAAAGGATTTATTGGATAAATGTAATTTTGAAAGTGAGGTGCAGGAATAATGAGTTCAGTAGATAAAATCAAATGGGCTATGAGCCTGCGTGATCCTCAGTATGAAGCACTACAATTCTTTGATGCAATCAGTTCCAAGATTGAGTATAGAACTAGTTCAAAAGCCGAAGCAGAGAAAATAGCATCAGAGAATTGTCAAGCTCCACATACAATATCTGTAGATAAGGAATTTGATTTTCCATCATTCTGCTTTGATATGACAACCGGTATTGGTAAGTCGCGTTTAATGGGTGCATGCATTTATTATTTGTACAAGACAAAAGGGTACAAACATTTCTTTATTCTGGCACCAGGAAATACGATTTATGACAAGATGCGTCGAGAGGCGGTCCCCGGACATCCAAAATACATGTTTAAGGGACTTGAAGCAGAGATGGGAAGACCCAAAGTTTATGATGGGGAAAATTATTTATCATACCCGGTAAGATATATCCAAGAGGAAATGGTGTTAGAAAAAACATCTGATATTCAGATATTTATCTTTAATATTTCAAAGATTTTTACTAGGGGAGATATCGAATTTAAATTTCACAAGTTTAATGAAAATTTGGGTGGTTCTTTTGCGGATGTGTTACGTTCATTTGATGACTTGGTTATTTGTATGGATGAAGCTCATCGTTACTACGCTCCGGCATCAAAGAAAGCAATTAATTATCTTAATCCAGTGTTGGGATTAGAATATACTGCTACACCTAAAAGTACAAATAAGAATATTATTTATCACTACGGATTAGAGGATGGAGCTGGGAAGTTTTTGAAGATTCCGGTTGTTATGGGAAGAACAAATACAGCAGGATATTCAGATGATGATATAGAGGAAATGAAGTTGAAAGATGGAATCAAGCTTCATGAGAGAAGAAAGTCCATCGTATATAAATATTGTATAGACAATCGGTTAGAGCAGGTAAAGCCAATTGTTTTGATAGCTTGTAAAGATACAACACATGCTAGAAAAATAAAGGAAAAAATAGATTCCGATGCTTTTTTTGGAGGCCGTTATGTTGGTAAGGTTATTGAAATTGACTCCGGCACAAGTGGTGCAGAGACAGAAGAAAACATTCAGAAATTACTAACCATTGAGAAAAATACCAATCCAATTGAGATTGTGCTGCATGTATATAAGCTGAAAGAAGGTTGGGATGTAAATAATCTGTTTACGATTATCCCTCTTAATGCTGCAAAGAGTGATATATTGGCACTTCAAACTATTGGTAGAGGATTGAGGCTTCCTTTTGGTGAGATAACGGGTATTGAGGAATTAGATACCCTGGATATTGTTGCTCACGACCATTATCGAGAAATTGTTGATGATATCAAGAATAATCCTGTATTTAAGAAAAGAAATCTTGATGAGGAAGATATACCAAACACAAAAACGGTTATGGTAGAGCCAGCAGTTGAGAACCAGCAGATTTCATTATTTGATGAAGCGTTATGTGAAAGTAAAGTGAAATCATACCAAGATTTGAATAATGAAAATGTAGTGGAGAATCTGTTTGCTGAGTATCAGAAAGCATTTGTAAAAAAAGTAGCACCCAAGAAGTCCGAAAGTGATAGTGGACAGATGTCTATTTTTGATTATTTTGCTAACGATGATGGAAAAGAAACAAGTGATGGCACAGCATCAGATTACAAAATGACACAGACGAGCATTGGTACGGATGCAGTTGATACATCATTTACTGTACATCAGGGGGATGCTTCATTGCAGATTGATTTACAGAAGTCATCTGGTAGTAAGAATGTATTGCCATATGCAAAACAAGAGTTTATCAAGAAAGTTGAAGAGTTAAAGAAAGTTGCTATATCTGTTCCCAAAATTGGAATTAGTTATAGTTCAACAATTACATTTAAGTCTTTTACTGTTAAACGAAACATTATGGATTTTGATGTTGCGGCATCGAGAATCGAGAGATATGACGCTGTAAATGGTAAGTTGCTGCAAGTGCTGGATGCAGATGCACTTATTGTAGAAAATCCTGAGAATATGCTTGCAGTTTCTTTATTGGAGAGTATTCCGGAGTTTAGTTCTGATGATGCAGAATTTATTCTTGAGGTGGTTGATCAGTATCTCGCATTAATCGAAGGTACAGATGAAGAAAAAAAGAAGATTGTCCGTAGATATGCAACTGTTATAGTAGAGGACTTAAGAAAACAGATATATGCGTCAAAGGAAGAAAGCACTGAGTTTGTATTTAACGTTCAGAAAGACCTTATTGTATTCAAATCATTTGCGAAGAATATGAAGGAAAATGGACGATTGAATTTTAAGAAGGAAGTGCCAGATAAGAAAAATATTAAGCAATATTTGTTTGAAGGATATAAGAAATCATACTATGCAGAGAATGCATTTGATAGTGATGATGAGAGAAGGCTGTCTGTGGTATTAGAAGAGGATTCAGAAGTTATTAGATTTATTAAGCCACCTTTGAATCAGTTAGGACTATTTTATAAGGCTGCAAAACAGTATAATCCAGATTTCTTAGTTGAGACGGCTGACAAGAAATATATGATTGAAGTGAAGGCTGCAAATCAAACAGATAATGAAGATGTACAGGAAAAAGCAAAGGCTGCAATTAAGTGGTGCGAATGTGCATCACAGGTGGATGCGGACGGAAAGACTTGGGAGTACCGCCTAGTGCCAGGGGATAAGATTATAGTAGGTAATACATTCAAATATGTAATTGGTATGGCAATTCCTGTTGTAGTAGACGGAGAATAAACGGAGGTTGTAGATGGCTGATATAAAGGATTTTAAACATGCTATTGTTCGACAGAAGATTTTAGATGCAGTACGAAAAGACTTAATAGGACCAGCATCAGATTGTGAACAATTGAATGAAGTACCAACGAGTAGTTATATTACGGGATTATTATATCCTGCTGATACAGATGTAACGGAAGATGAAAATTACAATGATGTAGAGTTTACAGAAAAGAATTTCAATGCTGATGGAGAAACTTTGGAGGCAGGAATTTTTGAAGAAGAGGAACCAGAGGATAGAGTAAAAGGTGGTTTTCAGAAGCCGTCTTCTATAGGTGTGTCTTTCTATGTCTCTAATGATGTTCAAAAGGTTAATGCTTATATTAATTGGGGAAAGTATTATGCAGAACAGGTGCAGGGTGAAGTAATAGATGAAACCTTGGAAGAAGATGCAGAGAATAAGAAAAAGAAGAAACATACCATATATATTCGTGAGCAGATGAATGATGTTGTGGAAATCAATTTTAATGAGATGGGGCGTTCGAAGCAGATTCCACTTGAATCTAATGGAAACATCTATATTTATGTTATGAAGATGCAGTTAGATAATGGATACAAGATGGTATCGGTTTATTTGCATAATAATGATAAGTCAGATGGCGATGAAAAAGAATATGAAAAGGTAATGTTCCAAGTGGAGATGCTCATTGCAGATGATTTGATGAGTCCTATTTTTGTACCAGAATATCTCTGTAGAAAAGTTGAATTAGAGGATGAATATTATTATAAAGGCAGACCAGTTTATGCAAGAGGAAGAGGTTGTGCTGCTACTTGGGAAAAGAAAGCAGAAGAGGTAAATGCAACTGCTATAAAATCATCATTTATTCCAGATTACGAAATTCCAAGTGTAAGTGCACAGATAGATGATATGCAGGAGCATGCCTTTTCGATGCTTCAGATGGGCTCACCAAAGAAAAAGTCAGAAGTTATTCAGAATCTTCGTACATTGACAGAAATGTATGGAAGTTGGATTACAGATGTATTGACAAACAACGAAGTTATGCAAGATGATAAATTTAAGGCAACAGGTCAGACTATTATTGATAAATGCAATGATGCAAATCGTAGGATGAATGCTGGAATTGATTTGATTGAAAACAATGATAAGGTATATCAAGCGTTTGTATTTATGAATCAAGCAATGTATTTACAGAGAAGTATTACAGCTTTTTCAAAAGATTATGGTAATGGCATTCCTTGTAGTTTAAGAGATTATATGACTGATATGCCAGAAAAAGGAAGAAAGAAAGATCATAGTGAGTGGAGACCATTCCAGATTGCATTTGTGCTTTTGAATTTGTATGGAATTATGGATGGTGAATCACCGGAAAGAAATATTGTTGATTTGTTATATTTCCCTACTGGTGGTGGTAAGACAGAGGCATATTTAGGGCTGATTGCTTTCACTATAGCATATAGAAGACTGACGGCTTCGGATGAAACTGATTATGAGAAAGATGGCGGAGTAACAGTATTTTTAAGGTACACGCTTCGTTTACTTACAACTCAGCAGAGAGACAGACTGATGCGTCTTATTGTTGCGATGGAACAATTGCGTGAGAAGAATGAAAAATTATATGGTAAGGAAAGAATTTCAATTGGATTCTGGGTTGGAGGTAATGTTACCCCCAATAAATTTAGCGAATACAGTGATTCTGATCAATTTAAGAAGAAAGAATTTATAAGGAAGCTTACAAAGCAGATTATTAAATGCCCTTATTGTGGGAAGGAAATCACACGGGATGAATATGACATCAATGAAAAGGGAAAGTATGTTAAAATTCATTGTGCCGATAAGAATTGTATGTTTTCGTTAAAAACAGGAAGAACCATACCGGTTTATCTTGTTGATGAGGAAATTTATGCAAAGTGTCCTACTGTGATTATTTCTACTGTAGATAAATTTGCGAGACTTCCATGGTCTGAACGAGTTGGTTTGCTATTTGGCAGAACAGATAGATATTGTAGTAGATGTGGACATATTGCTATTGGAGAAAAGCATGCAGGAAGACATAATGCAGATGTCGCAGCGGGATTGGAAAGGGCTGAAACGGTTGCATGTAAACCATTCTATCCTCCTGAGCTAATTATACAGGATGAGCTTCATTTAATCACTGGTCCTCTTGGAACAATTTATGGAGGATATGAAACTGTTGTAGAAGAGATGTGTTGTATTGAGAAGAATGGAAAGAAGATTAGACCTAAGTATATTGTTTCAACAGCAACTATTAGAAATGCTGGGGAACAGATTAAGTTTCTTTATGGGAGAAATGAATTTGCACAATTTCCGCCAAGTGGCTTTGATACAAGAGATTCATTTTTTATTAAGGAAGTACCGCTTCCAACTGAAAATTTAGTTGATGCTTCAGAAGAAAAAATCAGTAGAATGATTAGTGATGGAAAGAAACCATTCCGTCAGTATGTTGGTATATGTGCAAGCGGACAATCTGTAAAAACAACTCTTATTCGTTTGTATTCGATTATTTTGCAGACAGCACTAGATATAGCAAAGAATCCGGAATATGAGGATTATATTGATCCATATTACACATTGATTGGGTACTTTAATAGTATTCGAGAATTGGGTGGTGCAGTGCGCCTTCTTGACGATGATATAGCAAGCCGTATTCGTGTTGTAAAGAATAAATATAATAGCTCAGAACAGAGATATCTCAGTTTTGAGGGAAAGAAGGAAATTACATCTCGCATACCTTCATGGGAGATTGCGCAGGTTCTTGAAAAGTTAGCAATTTCTTATGATAAAAACAAGGAGAAGCAAGGCTGTTATGATGTTGTCATTGCAACTAATATGATAGCGGTAGGTATGGATGTTGACCGTTTAGGACTTATGTCAGTTGTAGGTCAGCCAAAGCAGAACTCTGAATATATTCAGGCAACAAGCCGTGTGGGTCGACAGCATCCTGGAATTATTTTTACTGTTTATAATCCTTACAGACCAAGGGATTTGTCTAATTATGAGAATTTTGTTGGTTTCCACTCACAGATGTATAGATATGTAGAAGGAACTACAGCAACGCCATTTGCGGCTAGAGCTAGAGACAGAGTATTACATGCATTGGTAGTTTCTTTACTAAGATTACAGGTAGAGACGATGGCTGATAATGGTGGAGCATCAAACATTAATGATATTTCTGATGAACAAATCAAAGATATAAAAGACAAAATTCTTGAGCGAGTCAAGATAACTGCACCATCGTCTTATGTAGATACAGAGAAAGAAATGGATGAGTTTATCAATACTTGGAAGAACATTGCAAAAGACGAAAAGCTATATTATTTTGTTCCAGCAGTAGCTGATGATAAGAAGAGGCTGCTTACATACTATGGCGAATATTATGGAGACAAAGAAAAACCAACACTAAATTCTATGCGTGATGTTGAGCAATCATCAACAGTTTTTTATTGGGAGGGTGTCTGATGAATTTTTATAAAAAATTGGGCGAGATTCGTCCGAATCAGTTAATAACTACATATGGACCAGGCTCGATAATGGATGCTGTAAATGATTCATTGACAGTTTTAGATATAGAGTACTGGGATACTAACAATATTGGTAAAGAAATTAGAGATGCAAGATTGGCTAGTTATATGAATGTTCGACGATTCTTTATGCCAAAGACAGGTGGAAAAGAGGATATTCCAGTTGTGTCATTTCCATACTACCATGTGTGTTCAAAGGGAACATGTAAATTCTTATTTGATATGAGAGATTACTTTGATATGGACCAGTACAAAAAGAATCAAGGTGAAGTGAAATGCCCTAAGTGTGGATTTCCAGCATACCCTTCGAGATTTATAACAGTATGCGAAGATGGGCATATGGACGATTTCCCTTGGAGATGGTGGGTACATCATGGAGAAACAAGTTGTAAAGAAGATATGTACCTAAAATCAATGGGCAATACTTCATCACTTGCAGAACTCCGTGTTGAGTGTAATTGCGGTGCAAGGAGAGTTATGTCTGGAGCAATGCAGAAGGAAAAATTTGCTGGTCTATGCTGTTCAGGAAACCATCCGCATAGACCAGGAGCAAAGGCGAAAATTTGTAAGAAGAGTGTAATACCTAGCCAGCGTGGTGCATCTAATGTGTATTTTACAGTCACAAGAAATGCAATATCAATTCCACCTTGGACAAATCCTATTAATGATATCATGGGTGCACAAAGAGCAACTATTGAAACATTGGTAGAGGCTATGGGAGAAGAGGCAGGTCTTTCATTTGCTTATCAGAAGTATTTTGAAGATAAATATTCTTATGAAGACTTTAAAGCTGCCTATGATAGATTAAGCCAAAATATCAAAGAGTTTACTGAACTTAAAGAAATGGAGTATGCAGCTATTACGCATCATGAGGATGTCGAGTATCAACATGATGTTAAGTACTTCAAAGCAGAAGAAGTTGCTTTGAGTGAAAGCTTAAAAGAGTATATTTCTAGGATTATTAAAATACATAGATTACGTGAAGTACGAGTTTTGACAGGTTTTACAAGATTGGAAGCACCAGAACCAGAAGTGGATGAGCAGTCACATATCGTAAAATTGAAGTGCTCTTCGGGAGAAAAATGGCTTCCGGCAGTCGAAATCAATGGTGAAGGTGTATTCATTGAATTAAATAAGAAAAAAATAAACCAGTGGATGCAGATAGAGACTGTGAAATTTCGTTCTGATAAATATGAGGAATGCTATGCAGCATATTGTCAGAAAAAAGGATGGGAGAATTTTAAACCAAGAAATGCAGAGTATGTGTTGTTACATACACTTTCACATATGTTGATTAAGGAAATGTCTATGCAGTCAGGATATTCATCATCTGCATTACATGAACGCATTTATAGTAGTGAAAATATGTGTGGAATTTTAATTTACACAGGTGCGGCGGATAAGGAAGGTTCACTAGGTGGACTTGTTGAACTTGGCGGAATGAATAAGTTTTTGCCGCTTTTAAAAGGGGCATTGGAGAATGGTTTAACATGTACAACAGACCCAGAATGCTTTATGAAGAATCCGACGAGTGAGAGATTAAATGGGGCTGCCTGTCATTCTTGTACTATGATATCAGAAACTGCATGTGAAAATGGTAACCGCCTACTTGATAGAGCATTAGTTGTACCGGTACCGGAGCATGAGGAAATGGGATATTTCAGAGAATTGGTGAGAGATTTATGTGGAATACAAGTGTAAAAATCGAATATATCGCAGGTCTGATTGTAGATGCACTTGAAAATTATTCTGTTAATAGAGAGAATGCACAGTTTCGTCTTGTGATTGAAGAACTTAGAAATCATTTTACTAATTGTTCTGAACAAGAGATAACAGATATAATCAGCCTTTGTATGAAGATGTATTCGTCAAAGAAAATTGAACACGCAGAGCTTGTCCTTACAGCACCAGATTCATTCCGTGTGAAAACATTAAGAACCAAAGATACAATGCGTAATCTGATAGAGAATACAGAAAAGAGTCTTACTATAACTGGTTATTCAATCTCAGATTATTTTACCGAAATGCTCGATGTTATTATTAAAAAAAGCCAGCAAGGAGTATATGTTCGTTTATATGTGAATGATACAGAAAAGCAGAAGGAAGTGCTTGACAGACTGATGTCATATCGTTCGCGATTCTTACAGATATATGAATATCAAAAGCAAGAAGATGACAAGATGGCAGCATTGCATGCGAAACTTATTGTATCAGATGTAAAGAAATCACTGGTGTCGTCAGCTAATCTTTCATATCACGGAATGCAAGGAAATATTGAAATGGGATTCTTGATTGAATCCTATGATAAGGCAAAGCAGATAGAAGAGGTTATGAAGGAAATGGTGAGAATGAAAGTGTTCTGTAGATTGAGTGGATAGTTGTAATAATGAGTAATGCCTATGATCACTATATTTCTAAAATTAAATGAAATTAGTGTACATTAAAAGATGAGAGGAATGGGGAGGATGACACAATTAGATTCTTATATAAAGCGAATTTGTACGGTGAATGAAATTAATTATCTTGATGATATCTATGAAATGTATTCATTTGTTTCAAATGATGATTTGCGTAAGCTGTTAGCAACATTTCACACTAATTTAAATAAATGGATAACTATACTTAATAATGATATTCGTACTATATATGATGAAGAGGGACAATTAAAATATTGTGGTGGATATTTTCACGCACAGGATAGCAGAGATTATTTGGATTTAATAGAAAGAATAGATACATTGCGGAGTAAATTGAAATCATCAAAATATGAATTTAGATTATGTAAAGATACATATGATGATTTTATAAGGAGGACTAGACGTTTTGTTGTTAAGTCTGGTGGGAGTACTATACCGGAAGGATTTGAACCAGTAGAAACTGAGGATTTGAGTCCAGTGTTTGAATTGGTAAACGGTGTTGCAATTTCTAGAGAAAATAAAAAAATATATGCAAGTCTGAAATCTGTTGGAGAGGGTTCATATGCAAGAGTATTTTCATATGTGGATCCAACTTACAATATTCCGATAATTCTAAAAAGAGCACTAACAACACTAGATAATAAGGAAATAAAACGATTTAAACAAGAATTTCAGATTTTAAAAAGCTTACATTCACCTTATATTGTACAAGCATTTGCGTATAATGAAAGTGCTAATGAATACACAATGGAATATATGGATGAAACATTATATCAGTATATTTTGAAGAATAACATGTCATTATCATTAAAAGAGCGGAAGGGTATAATTGCTCAAATTTGTAAGGGATTGGAATATATTCATGGGAAAAATATTTTGCATAGGGATATCAGTTTAGTTAATATTTTTGTTAAGCATTATGAAGATGTCAATGTTATAAAATTAGGTGATTTTGGACTTGTAAAAAATCCTGAAAATAGATTGACTAGTTTGCAAACAGAAGTTAAGGGCTCGTTGAATGATCCAGATTTGGTAAATGTAGGATTTGCAAATTATGAAATTAGACATGAAACTTTTGCGTTGACAAGGGTATGTTATTTTGTGCTTACAGGAAGAACTAATATTTCAAAACAAAAAGAGGGAGCAATTAAAAAATTTTGGAATAAGGGAACAAATACAGATATTAATCAACGTTTTAAGTCTGTTGAAGAATTATATGCGGCGGTGATGGCGATAAATGAATCAAATATATGATTATATTCTTATGGGAGTAGTAGAAATGATGCGCCTCATTTTGAAAAATATAGAATATTGACATAATTTTAAAATATAGAAAGAAGGTGCATCCATGCACAAATCAACCATCCGAGTAGGAACAACAGAGTGGCGTTTTCGCATGATTATGCCTTCTCTTATGAGACAGTTTAAAGAAATGTACAATGATTATGATATCAGATCAGAGGTGTGATTGGTAACGCAGAACAGTTGCGGGAAATGCTTGAAAATGGTGAACTGGATATTGCATTTAGCGGGATTTCGCCACTGGCTCCTGAATGTATTGAAAAGGAATTCTTGTTTGACGAGAGACTTTATCTTGTGGTAAGTGAGCAGATGCTTGAGTGGGAAGGGGTTACGCTGGATTGTGTGCACACATCATGTTATTTTGACCTGCATCTGCAGATGCCACAGGAGAATCTAGCGGCGTGTTTCAGCTTGTCCATGTATCTGCCACATTTGCACGAACTGAATTTATATAATGACAATAAGCTGCTGGTGTTTCCTATAAAAGATTTGACTGAAACCAATCCGGTATACATATTTATGAATAAGGATAATGCGTATGTGGAAGGAACTGCTGGATTAAAGAATTTGTTGAAAAATGAAGTGGAAAATTATGTTTAGATAATTTAGATTGTCGTATACAATAATTATGCCCTGATTGATGAATCTATAGATTATAGAATATTTATAGATTGATAAATCAGGGCTTTTGTTTTGTTGATAATTTACCTGCAAGGTAAATTATTGGTTGACATGAGAGTTGACAGATGTTAATATAAATTTACCACAAAGGTAAATTTGTATTAAGAGGTGGTTCATTGGATATTACATACAAAGACAAGAAAATTAAGAATATTTGTATGGATGCTAAAGCTGCCGATAGAACCTATGGAAATGAGATGTCTGAGAAAATACATATGCGTCTGGATCAGATTAGAGCTGCGGATACAGTAGAAGAGATGATTCAGTGTCATATTGGTAGATGCCATCAACTATCAAATAATAGGAAAGGGCAGTATGCAGTTGATTTAGTTCATCCATACAGATTGGTGTTTGAGAAACATGGTGATGTGGTTCAGATTGCACATATTATGGAAATAGTGGATTATCATTAGTTGGAATATGAATAGGAGGTAGCAAAATGGTGAGAAGTCGCAGTATAATTGCAACGCCACCAGGAGCGACAATAAAAGAACAGCTTAACGACAGGGGGATGAGTCAGAAGGAGTTTGCTGTAAGAATTGATATGTCAGAGAAACATGTCAGCAAACTCATTAATGGAGAGGTTCAGTTGACACCTGAGGTGGCTGTTAGATTGGAAATAGTGCTTGGCGTGCCAGCAAGGTTTTGGAACAATTTGGAGGCAATATATAGAGAAAAACTTATAAAGATTGCAGCGGAAAAGGCTATGGATGCGGATGAGAATTTGGCTAGACAATTTCCATATAGTGAGATGGCTAAGTTAGGCTGGATACCACAAACAAGGAATTCTAAGGAAAAAGTTATTAATCTTAGAAAGTATTTTGAAGTGGTTAGTTTATCATTGTTAGAGAATACACAGATTACAAGAATTGCATGCAGAAGACTTGCAGTGACAGATAAGAGTGATTTGGCTTTGCTAGCATGGACACAGGAAGCTAAAATTCAGGCACGTGGCATAGAAACGAAACCAATTAATATTAAGGGTCTTATAAGTGTTATGCCAGATATAAGAAAGATGACTTTAAAAAAACCAAAAGATTTTTGCTTTGAGCTTAAATCATTGCTTGCAGAAAATGGAGTTGCATTGGTATTTTTACCACATTTGAAAGGTTCATTTTTACAAGGTGCTACATTTATAGATGGGAATAAGATTGTTGTTGGATTAACAGCAAGAGGCAAGGATGCAGATAAATTCTGGTTTAGTCTGTTCCATGAACTTGGACACATTATTCTTGGGCATGTAGGGAAAAATGGTGGAACAACGGAACAGGATGAACAGGATGCAGATGTATGGTCAAGAGATGAATTGATTCCATTAGAGGCATTTAAAATGTTTAAAGAAAAACAGAATTTTTCGGTTGCAAGTGTAAAAAGATTTGCAAAAGAGAATAAAATTGCTCCGGGAATTGTTGTTGGACGCTTACAGAATGAATGCTGTATTGAGTACAATATGTTAAATGAATTGAAGGAACATTATGTAATTACTGTATAAGAATTTACATAAGGAGGATTTTCATGAGCAATATTATTGTTTTGTCAGGCAGTCCGCGTAAGGGTGGCAATACGGACCTGTTGGTTGACGCATTTGTTAAAGGTGCGGAAAAGAATAATAATGTAGAAGTCGTTTCGGTGGCGGATTATAAGGTCAATCCATGCATTGGCTGCAATTCGTGCTTTGACAGGGCTGGGCATGAATGTTTTCAGCAGGACGACATGCAGGTGGTTTATGATAAGTTAAAATGTGCTGATGTGATTGTCGTTGCTTCGCCAGTGTATTTTTATGGAGTGAGCGCGCAGCTTAAAGCAATTATCGACAGGTTGCATACTCCTATGAGAAATGATTTTAAAGTTAAGAAGCTGGCATTGATACTCGTTGGGGCAGCAGTTTTGCCGGAATTGTTTGATTCTATTAAGATACAGTATCAGCTTGTACTTAATTTCTTCAAGCTTGAAGATGCGGGAATGGTGCTGGTCAGAGGTGCTAAGGATAAAGGTGATGTCAGGAACACTGATGGGCTGGATGAGGCTTATCGGTTGGGATTGGCGATGAAGTGATGAAATGATAAACCAAAGGTGACATTATTATGTGTGGAGGGGATATGTTTCCAATAATTGATAAAAGAGAAACCGGGATTAATATAAGAAAAATCATAGATTGTCAGGGACTGACGGCAAAAGATGTTCAGCAATATCTTGAACTTGGATGTGTGCAAAGCGTATATCGTTGGTTTGATGGGGTTAGTATGCCAACAGTTGATAATTTATATGCATTAAGTGAACTGTTTAAGGTGCCTATGGATTGCATTGTATGTGGCAGCAGAAAGTCAGCTTATTGTAATTATATTGACCAATACAATGAAGCACAGATAAGAAGAATTAGTGAGTATTATAAGATTTTAAGAAATAATCAAGCTGCATAAGATTGAATTACAAATTCAATTACAAATATTTAATACATCGTTAGAATATTAGTAGGAATAGTATTCTAATGGTGCATTTTTGCTTACTGGATATATATTTAGAAAAGTGGTTTGATATGATTACATTAAAAGAATAATTGATGAATGAGTTTGTTAAAAAGACACAGAAAACTCCAAAAGAAGAGATACAGATTGCAAAGGATAGAAAAAAGGATTTCATAGAAAGGATGATGAGGGATGAGAACATTTGATGATATGCTTTCTAAGCAATTCCAGGATGAAGAATAAAAAAGAGTATGTTAAGAACGGTTATTTTTGATAAACCGCAAAAAGAGATTGAAGTTCAAAATGCCATTGAGGCATTATTATTGGGACGTGGATTAAATAAAGGCATAGATTATGATAGAGAATCGGGGAAATTTGAATTTTCGGGAAAAGAATATATCCAGATTTTATTATTCCTAAATTATCATTATGCATTGAAATGAAACTTTTGCGTGAGAATAGAAAATCCAAAGTTAATGAAGAAATAAGTGCAGATATTACAGCGTATAGTAAACAATACCATCGGCCATTATTTATTGTATATGATTTGGGATATGTTCAAAATGCGGAAGAGTTTAAACGTGATATTGAAAACGCAGGAAATGTTAAAGTGATTATTGTGAAATATTAGTATTTTTATACTTTTTCGATTGAAGAATACAGTAAAGAAAATACCTATAAACTATTGGTGCTAAAGAAGGAGATGTTTTAAAGTGTGGTTATACTCAGAAGTAAAAGAAATAGTTAATGATGTGAAAAAAATAGGAAAGGACAATATAGAAACTAAAAAGATTGTGGACTTATTAAAAATAGTATCCTTTTTAGTAGTTTGTGCAACTTTTATAGTACAATATTGCAAATTTATGTTTGGTATTAACGTGGAAGTGCTCCCAACATTTCCAATATTTTTGAATCAATTTCTTGATAAATATACATATATACTTTTCTTGGGTTTAATTATTTATAAAGTTGTAGGATATGCAATCTTAAGATATTTGGTAATCAACATAGAAACCCAAGTTAATATAAAAGTATTTCCTGTTTTTAACACAGCAGAAGATATTTTTGAAATGGGTACGCTATTCATTTTGTTATTAAAGTTAAGCAATAATTTGTTTTTATGTATTCACGGTGCAGATGTGATAAAAAGTGCGGATAAAAAAATATATCTTCTGTATTTAATATGTTGTTTTTGTCTGTTTGTTAATTGGTTATATATAAAAAATAAAAATTATTGGTATTTTGTTGATATTAGATATACACCGTTTTTTGATTGTAATAACAAGCGGATTGCTCAGAATGATAGTGTTATATATTACGGGAGATTATATAGCATACATTTACTAGATGTGGAAGAACATTCAGTATTTATAGAAGAGAAAAGGGAATGCAGAAAAAAGGAGTGGTATTTATCAAAATCTAATGGTGGAATAATTTGCAAAGAAATTTTATTAGAAGATGCTGTACGTGATGAGAAAGGAAAAATCAAAGTTTATGAATACGGTATGGGAGAAAAAGGGTAACCGCTAAATAAAATAGTATTGTTGATAAAAAATGTAATCTACGAGAACTCTCGCAAGATTGCATTTTTATCGAATATTTACTATGAGTTATTTGTCATAATCCGAAATTTCACTATGACTTGTTCGCGTTAACTCGACTGTTTTACTATGAGTTGTTTTGACAGATTTGTTTTACATTTTCATTCCATGGTGAAAGACTATCAAGTTGTTCATCTGTCATTTTCTCATTTGGTCTTGATTCCAACAGGAACTCAAGGTATTTGTATGGATTGATGCCATTAGCTCTGGCTGTTTCTAATAATGAAAATATCATCATGCTTGCATCTGCACCATCAGTTGTATCGCAGAATAGCCAGTTCTTTCTTCCCACTGTTACAGGTCTGATTGAATTCTCACTCATGTTGTTTGATATACTGAAATGGCTGTCTTTAAGGTATGTCATCATATATGAACTTTGATTTTTTGCATAAGTTATTGCTCTATCAAATCTTGTACCTTTTGTGGTCGGAGCATTATTCATCCATGACAAAAAAGCCTCAACAACAGGTTTCTGATCCCTTTGCCAACGGTTATATATCTGTTTATAGGATAATCCCTTCTCCCTATAACTGCGTTCATACTCAAACAGTTTGTTACAGTAGAGCATCCCCTGGACTGCCGGATTGGTGAAATCTTTTTCATGTCCTTTTGGAATTGCCTCTATAAAATATCTCCTGATGTGTGCGTAGTAGCAACACCTGTTGAAATCTTTCAACTTATTATATCCGGCATATCCATCTGCCATGATATAAGAGCCGTCAGGATTATTATTAAAGAAATCAGCTGCTGCATCACCATTGCGTGTAGGATGATACTTATAAATGATGATGGGAGCCATTCCATCATCACCAGACCTGAACAGTCATATATATGACTTGGTCTGTGGCCGCCTGTCCTTTTCTTTAAGAACCTGTATAGGAGTCTCATCTGCACACAGATACTTTCTTTTTGACAGACATCTGTGGAAGTAATCAAGCATTGGTGCAAAGTAATTCTTGGCGCAGAATATAGTCCAGTGTGCCATTGTTCCTCTGCTTATCTTAATGCCATACTGTGTAAAAAAAACTTTTTCCTGTCTGTGATATGGCATTGCATTTATAAATTTGGAATACATCACATGTGTTGCAAGACTGGCAGATACATAACTATGTGGAACCAGTGGCTTTGCATCATTATCTCTTATAAAATACGGATTTTCTGTCAGCTTACATGATGGACATTCATAAGTAGTTGCTATGTATTCAACCCGTTCAAGTGTTGCAGGATGGAATATAACCTCTGTACGTACAACTTCTGTTCCTATAGCTGCCATCTTATCACCACAGTTAGGACAAATCAGTTCTTCCGGCTTAAGGTTATCCAGTTTTACCTGCCTGACCGGAAGAGAACCAAACAGTTCGTCATAAGTTGCTTTTTTCTTACGTGTTCTTTTATGGGCTGTAACTTCTATATCTTCAGCCTCTATAAGTTCAGGAGTTCTGTCATCTTCCATATCTCCAAAAAGGTTCAATTGTCCCGGAAAAGGTGTCTTTGATTTCTCACTTGATGCTCCAAACAGTTTTGCTTTACAATAATCAAGTTCAGACTGTTTATTGCTAAGTTCAAGACGGAGATTATCTATCGTCTTCTGCAGACCAGCCATTATTTCAGACTGGTTTTTAATAAGATTATTCAGTTGGGCAATGGTATCTTTTAATTCCAAAAGCTGGATATCTTTTGCAGACTCTGACATGATTTTTCTCCTGATTTATGATATTTAAAGTATACCATAAATATGTGAAAAATGCAGCAAAATCAAGGGTTCAGCTGCATTTTTACGCATACAAAGATATGCTATTTTACATTTCCGATAGCCTTAGGCTGCTCAATGTCAAGACCTGACATCAGCCAGTCAAACTGGCACCAGGTAATAGGCTTTACTTCAGATGAATTCCTTGGCCATCTGTATCTTCCTTTCACGTCAAGACGCTTATAAAGAAGTGTTATCCCATCAGGTTCTTTTAAAAGAATCTTTATTCTGTCACACCGTGTACCACAGAACAGATATATGGAGTTTCTGTTGATTTCCTGTCCCATCATGTCATAAACAATGGCACATAAACCATTAATAGATTTGCGCATATCAGTTTTCCCTGTGATGATATAGATTGAAGTCGCGCCTGAAATATCACCAATCATAAGCACTCCTTGAAAGATTTAAAAATTTTTGTAAGGAAATCCTGATCAATATCCTGCGGAATATCCAAAGTGATACATCCTATATGTGCAGACAGAACTGAAAGCTTGTCTGTATCATTAAATGATGGAAAATCATTCATATAGGAATCAGCACATATGTCATCAATGACAGGTAACTTAACAACTTCCTGTCTTTTAACAGCTGGATGATAGTTTAAAGAATCAGGTATTTCATAACCATGACTGGTTACCTGTTTAATCCAGCCATAGAATGTACCAGGAGCAATGTTATTATCATGACACCAGGCAGGGATAGAAAGACCACTTTTATAACAGTCTTTAATGAATTCAAAACGCTGTTCAAGCGAATAAGGTGATATTCCCATATCCAACCTCCATAATTATTTAATTTATGTACTAATTATGAATGGTTTTGAGATATAAATAAATCCTCTATTTTATTTAGCGCTTACGTTAATTCCAGCAAAAAATAGAAATGGTGCAGATCACAATGGAGAAGATGGAAGATATGTTGAAACTTTAATCAGAGAATATCTAAAAAGATATCTTCCTAAGGATTTGGAAGTTTTGACAGGGTTTATTTTGCGCCCCGCGGTAAAAACTGGGCTTAAAAATAAATGTAGACAAGACCAACAAGATATGCATTCAACACAGTTGGATATTATAGTGTATGATAGTGCAAAATATCCAATATTTCAGAGATTTGGGGAAAGTGTAATTGTTCCCCCAGAAGGAGTTGTTGGGATTATTTCAGTAAAAAAGCATTTGCATGACACTGATGTGACCCATGAATTATCTGTGTTAAAAAACTGCTACATTATGTAAATGTGAGAACGATAAGAATGTTAATATTAGGGGTTCATTTTTAGCTTTGGTAGCAATGGATTCTTTTGAGAAAAAAGAGAAGTGCACGGAAGATTGGATTTTTACCAAGATGCAACAAGAATATAAAAGTGAAGAGGATTATTTCGACTATTTGATAGGATATATTGGGGTTTTGAGTAAATGGAGCATTTTTAAAAAGCGTCCGAAAACAGGCGCAAAAGCTGAATACATATTTTTCGATCATACTGATGAAGAGCAACATATAGGATTTCAATTCCTTTTAACAGGATTATTGAGTGTGTATTATGATGAGACGAGAAACTTTATTTCTAGACCAGGATTCACAGCTTTTCCCTTATATAGAAACTGTAATAAAAAACTGGGTGTAATAAAAACAAAAGGTATGCGTTAAATAATGGAGAGGGATAAGTTTTAAATGGCTTATCCCTTTTTGCAAATATTATGAGAAGTGTTTTTTAATTTGATTTATGAAATTATGATCACCATATTTTTTGGCGATATTTAGAATTTCTGATTTTGAATAATATGATAATGTGTATTTAGTAGTAGTTTTTTTGTGTTTTTCTAGCAAAGTAGCCGATTGTCCGTCAAAACCACCTAATGACCAGATTTGAAACTCACATTTTCTTTGAGGGTAGGTGTTTTGTAACCATTTTCGAAAAGTTGGTATAATTTCAGATAACCATTTCTGAACATAGTTAAATGATAACGGGGATTTTGTTGCTTTACACTCAATAATTATAACTTTATTGTCTTTACATACAAGAACATCAATTTCGTTTTGGGTTCCTCTATCATTGGGAATAAGCTTGTTCATTTCAATATAGGACACACCTAGTTTGTTATAGAAGGAACCAACCATGTATTCAAATAAGTCGCCCATTGCATTATTAAATCGCCCTTCGCTTTTGGCAATGTTTTCAAGCAGTAGGTCAATTTTTGAGGCATCTTTTAGTAAGATGGCGGTTGCATTTTGAAAAACACTATATATATCGGAGAGAAGGCTAGTATAGTTGTTGTCATATATATTAGAGAGTATTCCAACAAATATTTTTTGTTCCTTTAATAGTTTTAATGCATCGGGTTCAACATTATTAACAAGTAATACAGGAAAGAAGTTTGGAACATTTTTAAAATGTCGTATTATATTTATTTTTTCAATAAAAAAAGTAATGTCAGAAACGGAAATCGTATTTTTATAAATGACATCAGCAACTAAAAAGCCGGGTTTCTGTTCCAATTGATTATATATTGGTTGTACATATGAAGGACATGTTGCATTCCATTGAAAATGCGAGAATTCAGCAATATCAGGAAAGATGGTGGCTGAATTATAAGCAATTAAGTTTAATTTTGCAGCCCATGAAATAAAATCACTCACTATTATTTTACATATTCGGTTATGACTATTATAGTGTGTAAGATCGAACATACTTCCGGAATATGAATCATTTAAGATGTAGTATTCGGTGTCGTATTCGTAAATTATTTCAGATGTTAATAAATCAGCTATGTTTCTTGAAAAAAGACGATGTCCTTTGGTTTTCTTGATAGGTGAACTGGAATATATCGCAAATGAGTTTTTGGATATAATTCCATAATTGTTTTCTAAGGCAATTAATAAAGGTGCTATAGTGGAAGAATGTATCTTTAGCGAAGAATATAGAGCTTTTTTGTAACACGATGTATTATATTGTTCTTCCAAATAGCAAAAGATTTGATTCTTTTCAAATGGGAAATATTTAATTTTTTGAATAGGTGAGCGGGCGCGTGATATTGCTTTCCTTGCAGCCTCATTACTAGCGTTGTATTTTTTTTCATATTTTTTTGCTAAATCCCCAGAAAGCATAGGGCCATATTGTTTTAATAAAATTTCAATACGATTCATTTCTGCTTGTCTCCTAATATGTCACACGACACTATTTATAATAAATAATATATTTGTCACCTATATTAACACAAAAACAACAAAATATAAAGGAATTTTAGGTGTATGCTGTCACAGTGTATTTGTTTTGGTTAAAGTTTTATCTTTGGTTAAAAAACTTTTGAGATTTGCAAACTTCAGCTAGGGTAAAATTTTTGTAGGAAAATTAAATAAAATAAAGAAGAAGCACCTGTTTCTATGTTAGGATAAGTTAACCGACAAAATCCAAAGAAAGAGGTGCTTCTATGATTAACAGTATACAACATTTTCAACAGGATGGGGTAAAAAGATTAATAAAAATTTTTGAGGAATACGGAAAAGACATAACGAAGATGGCTGAGATGGTCTATGGAGTCACCAAAGAGGTGACAAATTTAGGATGTTCCATGATTGCTGAGGAATGGGAATCTTATGATGAGATCCTGAGAAAAAGAAAAGATTTGCGAAAAGGATGGTATATTGTCCGTAAGGATGAAACAACTATTACAACAAGTCTTGGAGATGTTACTTATAACAGGACTCTGTTTAAGAATACAAAGATAGGTAATAGTTGTTATCTTCTTGATAAACTACTGGAAATAGAGCCTCACACAAGAATGTCAGAGGATGTTGTTGCCCGTATGCTTGAAGAGGCAGTTGATAGTACTTATCGTTCAAGCGTATCAATCTGAATGGGGACGGAGCAGCTTGGATAAAAGCAGGTATAAAAGTGTTGCCTAAGGCTAAATTTATACTTGATAAGTTTCATATGCATAAGTACATTATAGCAGCGACATCACATTTGGCAGACAGTGCAGAAGATGCCATAAGTGAAATATATAGAGCAATTCATAAAACAGGAAAAAGCATGTGAAGATGTATTTGACAGAATTATATATGCCACAGAAAGCGAAACGAAAAGAAAATCTGTAGAGACAACAAAAGGATACATTTTAAGCAACTGGAGCGGAATACAGATAAGCATGAAAGGAAAAGATAAGAACATCCAATGCAGTGCAGAAGGCCATGTAAGCCATGTGTTTTCGGACAGAATGAGTTCCAGACCGCTTGGTTGGAGCAGAATAGGATGCGATAAAATGGCGCGTCTGCGTGTGTATCAGAAAAATAGAGGAAATATGCTTGAACTTGTAAGATACCAGAAACAGGAACTGCCAATGGTGGCAGGCGCGGAAGAAGTTATTTATTCTGCCAGAGAAATGATTGCAATGGAGAACCGAAACAAGCAGAAACTCGGAAACATAGCTGATATACAGGTTTACTCAATACCATATCCACAGATTAAAAAGATTGCAGCATTAAAAAATCATATCTGGGGTTTGTAAAAACAGAAAAAAAGAATTAAAATAAGGTCAGTTAACAAGTCTGAAAATCTTATAGGTGACTTCTACCTTTTTAATTCCTACAGTAAATTTACGCTACCTTGGGGGCCTTTTTGACTGGTGTAAATTGATTAATGTGGTAAAATAAATTAAACTTAGAAGATAAAAATTTGCAAGATTTTATCATAGGAGGAGATTATATGACGAAACGTGAATTCGCTACAAAGTTATTGAATGAATTAGAAGAAAAACAAGATGTACAAAAGGTTGTAGATTCTATAAAAAATGTAAAAAGTAATGGCAAAAAACTTAGTGTAGATGAGCAACTACAGATTGTTAATCTTATTAGAGAAATTCATGCCAAAAAAGGATTATTTGAAGATGTAAGTGCTTTTCTAGCGCTTGTTAATCAAGTGGAGGCAAAGATAAAATCACAGAACAATTCTTAGGCAGGGGGAAGTAAGTAATGGAAACGGGTGATATAATAACACTTATTTTAGGAGTTGCATCTACAATAACAGCTTGTGGTACAATACTATTGTCATTTAGGTATAATAAATTAGTACAGGGTCAAGTTGAAATGCAAATAAGGGAACGCATTACAAATGCAAGAATACGATATGAAGATTTGATTATTAATCATAAGGATGAACTTAATGATGAATTGATAAAAAATGTATATGAATCTACGAAAGAAGAATTCCTCAATGCTTATGATGAGGCATGCCAAAAATATCTTGATAAGAAGGTGGATAAAGAACGATTTAAAAAATCTTATTTCACTGAGATACAAAGTATTGTAAAAAACGAGAGCTTTAAGCAGAAGTATGATACTCAATCTACATCATATAAAGCGACAGTGAAAGTTTATAATGAATGGTTTGATTTAGAAAAGTAAAGTTTTAAATGAAGCCTAATTATAGATTTTATGAATCGAAGGATAAGGTTTGTATCCTCTCATCGAAGATAACAAAAGGGTATGCAGATGATTTCTGCACACCCTTTTATTGTATCGGAAATAATGGGATATTTGAAAGGAAAGAGCTCTTTGATGATATTCGATAGACATGCAAATTTAAAGTATAAGTATGGCAATAGACATTTCTGGTGCAGAGGATATTATGTCGACACAGTAGGTAAGAATGCAAAGAAAATTGAAGAGTATGTAAAAAATCAGATGCAGGAAGATCTGGAATATGATCAGATGTCACTGAAGGAATACATTGACCCGTTTACGGGTGAGCCGGTAAATAAGGCATAAGTTAAAGCCCTTTAGGGCTTGCCTGTGGTAGCTATGCAGATGGCGAATCTTCAATGGCTCTTTAGAGCCGGCTAGTACCACAGGCTTATAGCCGCAGAGCAAACCACCAGCTGAGCTGGTGGTCATGATTAAATAATGCACACCCCCATCAGTAGTCTGTCCCCCCTTAACTGACTACGATTTGACTACTACACAAGTCATTGATTTGCTCTGTTTTGCATTATTTTGCAAAAAGTGTAGTTTTAGAGAAGAAAAATACGATGCCCGCAAGAGTCGATAAAACAACGCGAAACTCGGCTATACAGGGCATTTCAGAACAGGAGGATTTTATGATTAAAATATTATTCATCTGCCACGGCAATATCTGCCGAAGCACTATGGCGGAAAGCGTAATGACTTATTTAGTTGAGAAAGAAGGACTTGCTGATAGGTTCTATATTAATTCTGCGGCGACAAGCCGCGAGGAGATTGGTAATGGGGTGCATCATGGCACTGTTGCCAAGTTGAAGAAAGAAGGGATTCCGGTGATTCCTCACAGGGCAGTGCAGATGACTCTGAATGATTATGAGGAATATGATTACCTTATTGGAATGGATACTGAGAATATCCGCAATATGCAGAGGATATCAGGTGGAGACCCTGATGAGAAGATATATAAGCTGCTTACTTTTGCGGGAAACGGACTTGATGTTGCAGACCCATGGTATACGGGAGATTTTGAGGCAACTTACAGGGATGTTCTGGCAGGCTGCAAAGGACTGCTTGAGTGCCTTAAGGAAGAATTGTAGGCGGTTGCAGGCAGGTTACATGAGTAAGTGCCACGGCAATATATGTGAGTAAAAAGGGTCGGGCAAGGCAGGC